>Ga0163151_10001011_pt1 | contig 48830 bp, 48 predicted proteins | sample OliLakLV19MP5IB2_FD_145596 | JGI IMG/M metagenome (GOLD analysis project Ga0163151, IMG submission 145596) | Freshwater microbial mat bacterial communities from Lake Vanda, McMurdo Dry Valleys, Antarctica - Oligotrophic Lake LV.19.MP5.IB-2 | ecosystem: Environmental > Aquatic > Freshwater >...
AAAAAATATATAGAGCATAGACCAAAGGTATTCAGTGTATTATTTTATGCAAGCGTTTTGGCATAAATTAGACGAATGGCTCTTTTGAATCGCTCAACTCTATGTTTCAATCGACCAAATATTCAGATTACTAATGAAAACCATAACTTACAGAAAAAACTCCTCAATCGTCAGGGAGCTTTTCTAATAGTTAGTTAAGGCAACAATAGCTTTTGCTTCAACTATTTAAATTTTTTAAAGCATGTTTCCCGATAGAAATGGCACTCCATTCTCCGGCTTTTTGATCTTTCTAAATACACTCAAGTGCATTCCTTTCTCTTTAAAACGATTCTTCGTTGTGGTAGCAAGGCCATCATGTACGCATATAGCAATATCAGCATCGTGGCCTATTTCCTGCGATCCGCATCTTTCCGTCTTTCGTTTTAAAGAATTCCCTTGTGTAAATCCATTGGTTTATCCACTTGTTTTTTCCTTTCAGGAAATACCCTGTATTCACTTCCTGCTTCCTTATACCTGTTTTTTGTTGTGATCGCAATACCATTTTCTACTTTCACCGCCATATCGCTATCGTGCAGGATTTCATTAGAGCCGCGCATCTTCCCGTCTTTGGTGGATTGAGAAATGGTGATGAATGCAGAATCCGGGAACAATCCCCTAAGTTCCCGCAGTTTCAGCGCATCTATTCCGAGCGTGTCCAGACTATCGAGAAAGATAAAATTGAACTGATTTTTCAGGCTGGATTTAATTGCCTCATAGTTTTTATACCTGCACCAGTATATATGCTCACTGTCTACTTTATTGAGTATTTTTTTATCCTTTAGGGTTTTTGAGAACCCTTCTTCCCCGCTGATGTATACCGTATTGCCGAAATTCTTTGCAAGGTAGTTGGCATACTGAAAGCAAAAATTGCTCTTACCATGCCCCGATCTGCCATGAACGGCAAGATGAAAGACTACCGCAGGCTGTCCGAAAAAATCCAGCCACTTACTTTGAAAGTCGAGGCAATGGAACTGCATTTCGCTGAGCTGTTCATTTGAGATCAGGTCTTCGTTGGTTTCAACTTCGGTTCTGTCTGTGCTATTTTTCTTTTTGATTTCATTGCTTTCGCTTGGCTCAGCGAGTGCTGATGGCTGTTGCTCTTCTGCTGTGATCTCGATGGGTTTCGCTTGCTCCTGTTGCATCTTCTTTTCTGCAATGCCTGCCAAAAGACCCAGTTGCAGGAAGGGCGAGCTTTTGAGCAAAAGCATGTAGCGGGGAACCTTATCTAATTTCAGACGTGCCTGCTCTGCCTCCTTTCTTGCACGAACCAACCACTCCTGTAAGTGCATTCTGAGTTGCCTTAGGGAAGCGATGTGCCCCTCTGCCTTCTTCTGTCTTTCCAAATGTTTTGCGAACTCATTATCGCAAAGGGAGCTTTGCTTCAAGGCCGTTATATCCACGTTGGATATACTATTCCTTTTTGAAGGAAAATAGCTTGCTGCCTGTAATCTTTCCTTTTCAGCTTCCCAGTCCTTAAGATGCCCGTCACATAGGGAAATATCCGTTAAAACACGTGTAACAAACGCGTCTTTCTGCATTTTTATCGCCAGCATCTCTTTATAGATAGGGGTCAAAGGGGCTTCGCTCTTTACCTGCGGCACTTCTTTGAGAATTTGTAAAGCAGCAGGCGCAGGAGTTTGTTCCTGCGGGAGTCCCGATGATTGCTCTGGCAATGGTTTATTGATCTGGCCTTTGACGATCACACCCCTTAGACTCAGTGAAGGGTTTTGCGGATTATCCGTTTGAATGAGCCCTTCCAACGGCTTTTCACGTGTTTTAGGCGCTAAGGCGGGATTATTTGCTTTCCTTTTTTGCTGATCCTTTTTTTTGCGCCAGGCTTTCCACCTGCACGTGGTTCCACAGAAGGTTTGATCGCTTCTTGTGGGTGGAAATGATACTGAGCATTCGGGGCATATTCTTTTATTGTCCATGATTCCGTTTGTTATGCGTTGGTATTACACGTTTAAAACACGTTTGCAAACGCGTGACACGTGTATTTTAATGGTTCTTAAAAAAGCGGTGATCCCACCCCGATAGCTACCGGGGCGGGACACCGCATTTCTTGTTAGAGCCTTGGACTACTTGTCGTCCTCATCTTCTTCGTTTTCTTCTTCCTCCTCTTGCTCTTCTTCAAGCCGCTCAATGAGGTGGTCAAGGATTTTTTCAAGTTCATCCACTGCGTTTGTTTGGCTCTTCTCGTAATCTATTTCAATTACGATTTCTCCATCTGTGCTTGTTCCGGTGATAATTCCGGTTAGTTTGCGTCCTACCATTTCATCCGAAAATTCTTCCGTTACTTCGGTTGGGACATAGAATTCTGCTTTTCGCATTTTGATTTTGGTTTTTGTGGTTATTGTTTAATTGTTGATTTGGTTTGCCTTTTCATTCATTTTAATCACGCAGCCTTTGAATTGTTCATCGTGAAGGTTTTTGCCTCGCACGATATTTCTTCATGCGTTTTTACTTTGCCCTGCGTGATCCACTCCCTTAGTTCGGATAAATGGAAATAGAGCTTGTTCCCTTTTTTAAAATGAGGAATCTGCTTGTGGCAGGTTTTTTCGTACAGGGTGGTGACTTTGAGTTTCAAAAATCCCGATGCCTGCTGTACGTCCAGAATATCGGGTAATTGCTCTTTGGCTGTGCCTAAGCTCTCGCTTAGGATGTCTTTCAGCGCATCCTTTAGGAACTCCTTGAGCTCCTGCTCGGAATAGCTTGTTAAAAATTGTATCATGTATATGAGTGTTTTATCTAAGCGCAACATGCGCTTAGGGCTTTCTCATACAAATAGACGGAGAATAAAAAGGTAAGTTATGGCTCGTGAGGGCTCAGGAAGTGCTCCTAAGGGTCTTTCAGGCTCTTTTGAATCTGCTCTATGGCGTTAATCGCTTGCTGTAAAGCATTGTTAACCACATCTAAGTTCTTTTTTGTGGCGATCTGCTTTAGCTTTTCTTTGCCGAGGCTCTGCCTTAGATTATCAGGATTAAATCCAGTGAGCATGGAAAAGGCTTCGCCTGCGGTCTTATTGTCGATGCTACCGTATTCTTTGCCCAATTTGAGGGTGATCTTTGTGCGTGATAATAAATAAGCAAGTAACGCAGTTTGCTCTTCGGTTAGTTTCGTGGAATTGTCTCCGCGCTCACGCTTAAATTTCTTCCCTTTTTTATCTGTACCGCTTAATTCTTGTTCTTTTTTTTCTGTTACCTGTTCAGTTTGGAGATAAAGGGAATCCCTATGGTTTTTAAGATAGCGTTCCATGTGATTTAAAAACTTCATACGTTCTTTATCCGTGAAAAAGTTCTCCTCTTCTCCCTCATTGGGGACTTTCAGATCGTGTTGCAAGTCGAGGTGTTTCGTGTTAGGATTCTCGGAAAAGTATTCTGTGGGTGCGAAATTTCTGAAGTTGGTAAGGCGTTTACGGTACTTTTTGAGCATCTCTTCATGTATCTTCTGTATTTGCTTATAGTCAACCGGATCATGCCCGCAACATTCCATAATAATCAGGATGGAGTTAATAATATCTATCTGTTCGTCTATTGAAAATTCTTCAAGGCTTTTTTTGAAATCCTTGGAAAAAGCCATTTCATAGCGAACGAAAAATTTGTGGCGGTCAAACATGGGGTATAAATTTATGCACCAAAAATATGAAATGTTCATTCTGTTTTTTACATTTGTGCCACTTAAACAAACTACATGAAGAAAAACTACACCATTAAGGGGCTAATAACCAAAAAATTCCTAATAAAGGACAAAACTGATGGAACTATCCGCCTCAATGTTCCGGTTGAAGCACATTTAACCGTTGGTTGCAGTGAAGTACTGGAAGTAAGGTATAAATGGTATGAAGAACAGGGTGGTCTGCTGGTCGGACGTCCTGTTTTTGAGAATGGCATCAAAATCCTTGAAATCATTGAGTCGTTTTATTTTGATAATACTACCAAAGAAGACAAGCGCACCACTTATGAGTGGGATAATGTCGCGCTTCAAAAGAAGGCAGCCGAACTATTAAAAGAAGGCTTGATCCCGATATTTTTCCATACTCACCCAACCAATAAGGAGGAGTTTGCTTCGGGAGGCAGAATTTTCTTTGGTGGCGGAGCCAATTCTTCCATTACGGACAGAATAAATAAGGTGCCCTTTCTGTACAATGGACATAAATTTATTTTCCCGGAAGGGTTGCATCTTTCAGCCGGAGAAGATAAATCTCTATCGGCCATTGGATTTTTTGGTTCAGGAGTAAATGAGGACATTCACGAATCCAGAAAAGCGAACTTGCAAGAATCATTGAAAAAAAACATGCCTTCTCTTATAAAGAAAATTGACAGAAAATATTCCAAGGTGGAAATACTTTGCATTGTAGCGGTGCTTTTGGTCGTGATTGTATGCATTATTCGGTTTCCAAAAATCGCGGGAGGGCTTTTGATTGCAGGTGGCATGACAGCGGGGTTTATTATAACATCATTTCAGGAAACTCCGTTAAATTATTCTCTGATAAAGAAGGGAGCTACAACTAAGATTCTGCTTCATTAGATCAGGCAACCTTTGCATAGTTTACCTTTAGTTTTGGTAATGCCTTTACTGCCGAAGCTTTTTTCTTATCGCGTACGTGAGCATAAATCTGCGTAGAGTTGATATTTTTATGCCCAAGCAGTTTTGAAACCGTCCACAAATCCCCGTCCGGACAATTTTCCAGTACGTTTGTTGCAAAGGTGTGCCGTCCCGTGTGAAAGGTTAATTTCACGTCCAGATCAGCTTTTTTTGCCCATTTTTTTAAAGCACGGTTTACAATTTTGTACATCAACTGATTTTTATCATCATATTCCTTAACGCAGGGAAAGACATAAGGACTTTTATCATTGCCTTCTTCCAATTCCTTTTTGCATTCTTTAAGTATGTCAACCGCTTGATCTGAAACAGGCATGTATTCTATGCCCTCGGTTTTCTCCTGCTCAAAGTAAATGAAGTATTCTTCTTTATCGTCAATTTGCTTGACTATAACTTCGCTCCACCTGAGCTTATTTACATCGCTCCAGCGCAATCCTGTAAAGCAACTGAAAATATATGCCTGTTTTATTTGCGGATGAATTTTGCAAGGTGTTTCAACAAGGTGTTGTAATTGCTCCAAGGTGAATGCCTGACGGAAAACATTCTGCTGACGGATTCTTTCGTGCTTTTCAATTTTCCTGAAAGGATTGAATGGCATTATATCCTGCCTGACTGCATCTTCAAGGGCGGTGAACATATCCATCAGGTAACAGCGGGCAGTATTGTTGCTCACTTTTTTCAAAAGGAAATTTGTGAACTCCTTTATCCATTGCGGTGTGAGTGCTGTAAAGGGAAGCGGGCGACTTCCCATATATGTTTTCAGGTGAGCAAGGGCGGTTGACCTGTGCGTGTTTGTGTTGGGTTTGTTGTTTATGTAATTTTCAAACCATACAATAAAGTTTGTTTTTCGTTTACCTCTATCAATAAGCCCATTGTCCTGAACGATCAGTTCGTTCTCGCGCTTGATTCTGATTTCCTGAACAAGACGTTTCTTTTCTTTGTCCTGTTCTGTGGGATGTGCCTTGCTTACTGTGATCTTCAAGAACTCATACCAGCGCATTTTGTTGTGATAAATATCCAAGTAATAGGATACTTTTCCGTTTCCGACTTTTTTTTCTCTTAAATAGATTCCCATTGGTTTTAGGTTTTAAATTGTTTGACATTTCCCTTCTCTGCATCTAAAGACGCAGAGAAAGGGGTTAAGTTTTGGCTCGTGAGCCTTCATGAACCTTTGTGAAAATTGTGAGTAACAAGGGGGTAACAAAAACCTTCAAAAGCATCTAAAAGCACCCAACCCGATCTGTCTGTTTTGCCCATGAAATCAGCAAAATCTAAACAGAACACGGGTTTGCCCACCTTTGGCTATATTTGGCGAATTCGTAATTCGTATCTTCGCTATCAATCTCAGGTCAACATGTATAAGGAAGTTAAATATCTCATTCAAAAAGAAATTCTTTTAGAATGGCGTCAACGCTATGCATTGGGCGGTATGATTTTATATGTAATTACTACTGTTTTTGTTTGCTACCTTTCTTTTAAAAACGTAATCGAAACCAATGCCTGGAATGCATTATTTTGGATTATTGTATTGTTTGCTGCTGTAAACGCCTCTGCAAAAAGTTTTTTACAAGAAAACAAAGGTCGTTTACTCTATTACTATACCATTTGTAGCCCACAGGCTTTTATACTTTCAAAAATAATTTATAACGTAGCATTAATGCTTACACTTTCGCTAATTTGTTTTGCTTTCTACAGCTTATTTATGGGGAATATCGTTGATAACATGCTGTTATTTTTAGCGGTGGTCGTGCTTGGATCTGTTGGTCTTTCTACCCTACTTACTATGATTTCCGCCATAGCTTCAAAAGCTAATAACAACTTTACGGTTATGGCTATTTTAGCTTTCCCTATCATTATGCCCATTCTGATAACGATTATCAGACTATCACAAAATGCAATAACGGGTACCGATTTTTCATTTAATCTTAAATATTTTTTAGTGCTTTTTTCTTTGGATGTAATTGTAGGAATACTTTCTTACTTATTATTTCCCTACCTTTGGAAAGACTAACAAAACACGCAATCTGATATAGATACTATGAAAAAAAATTGGTGGAAAATCTTATGTGTGTTGCTTTTGGTTTATACCCTTGTTGCAGGCTTTCTTACTGAAGTACCCAGACTACCCATACTTCATGAAACAATTCGTAATCAGTATTTTCATGTTTGCATGTGGTTTTCAATGATGATACTTTTTACAGTATCGCTTGTATATAGTATTAAACACCTTGCGGGAAACAAATTAATGCACGACACCATTGCGGCAGAAGCTGCAAATACTGGAATATTTTTTGGTATACTTGGTTTGCTTACCGGTAGTCTTTGGGCAAAATATACCTGGGGAGCATGGTGGACTAACGATGTAAAGCTAAACGGAGCAGCTATAACCATGCTAACCTACTTTGCTTACTTAGTATTACGGAATGCAATACCAGACGAAAAAAAAAGAGGTAAGGTAGCGGCTGTGTACAATATTTTTTCCTACGTAATGATGTTAGTTTTCATATTAATATATCCACGCATGAGCGACTCACTTCATCCTGGAAATGGAGGCAACCCAGCTTTTAGCAAATACGATCTTGACAATACCATGCGTTTGGTGTTTTATCCAGCCGTTATTGGATGGTCGCTTTTAGGAGTATGGATTATGACTATTCAGATTCGTATACAGCAAATTAAAAACCATATTGATTTATGAAAAAAGCTTTTGCATTTATTATTTTACTTTTTAGCTCCTTGCATTCATTTAGCCAGTCTCAGGTAGAGATGGCAGATGGAATGCGCTCCTCAGGTAAAATATATGTAGTAGTTGGCGGATTAATCACTATCTTACTTGGCATATTGCTTTTCTTAATTTTAATAGATAAAAAAGTCAGGGATATAGAAAAGCGTATAAATAAAAAATAGTTCGATTAAGATTTATGAAAAAATCTCACATCATAGGCATCATATTAATAGCAGTGGCAATAGGCGCCATATTAACTTCACTGGGAGATGCGAGCACCTATGCTTCTTTTAGCCTTGCTGATAAAAATGAAGGTAAAGAATTTCATGTAGTTGGGAAACTAGCTAATGACAAAGAACTTATCTACAATCCGGAGGTAGACCCTAATATTTTTGTTTTTTATATGAAAGACAGTGATAGCACAGAACGAAAAGTAATATTACATCAAAGCAAGCCCCAAGATTTTGAACATACAGAGCAAATTGTTGCTATTGGCAAAAGTGTTAATAATGAATTCCATGCTAGTTCCGTACTTATGAAATGTCCTTCCAAATACGTTGATACAAGAGAAAATGTTGTTGAAAGTTAAGAATTCTCTAGTCTGTTTTTAGACTTTTTCATCCCCTCTTATTCGTACATTCGCGTACTTTCATAGTTATGGAAACTACTTCTATTCAATATATTGGTGAGCACTTGTGGGCAGGAGAGCTGGGAAATATTTTCGTTATCCTAGCATTTGCATCTGCGCTGCTTTCTGCAATAAGCTTTTTTTCTGCGGCACAGTCTGAATTTCTTTCCGATTCATATTCGTCATGGAAAAAAATTGGTCGTACTTCCTTTTTCATTCATTCGTTTTCTGTATTGGGAATCGTTGGGACATTGTTTATCATGTTATTCAACCATTATTTTGAATTTCAATATGTATGGCAGCACTCGAATAGATCTATGGACATGCAATACATTGCTTCCTGCTTTTGGGAAGGTCAAGAAGGAAGTTTTTTGCTATGGACTTTTTGGCATGTAGTAATTGGACTTGTCTTAATTAAAACAACCAAAGAATGGGAAGCTCCCGTTATGGCAACTTTTTCTTTAGTACAAGTGTTTCTATGCTCTATGCTACTTGGAATATATTTTTGGGAATATAAAGTTGGAAGTAACCCCTTTACAGTTCTGTTACGCGAACACAAAGATTTTAAAGACTTGCCTTTCGTACAAAATCCAAACTATTTAGAAAAGTTAGACGGCAAAGGATTAAATCCATTGCTTCAAAATTATTGGATGGTTATTCATCCACCAACATTATTTCTAGGATTTGCTTCCACCCTAGTCCCTTTTGTTTTTGCTATTGCCGGTTTATGGAAAAAAAAATACAACGAATGGCAAAAGCCTGCTTTACCGTGGACCTTTTTCGGAATCATGGTTTTAGGAACAGGAATTTTAATGGGAGGAGCTTGGGCCTATGAAGCCCTGTCATTTGGTGGATTCTGGGCCTGGGATCCGGTAGAAAATGCTTCGCTGGTTCCCTGGATAACTTTTGTTGGTGCCGGTCATGTAATGATGATTCATAAAAATAAAGGGCAGTCACTCTTTGCCACATTTTTCCTTTCTTTCATAACATTCATCCTGATACTCTACTCTACTTTTTTAACTCGCAGCGGCATACTTGGAGATTCTTCTGTACATGCATTTACTGATCTTGGAATGTCAGGACAGCTATTGGTTTACTTATTCTTTTTTATTGCATTGCCTGCCTATCTAATAATAATAAACTTCAAAACTTTACCCCGAGAAAAACAAGAAGATAGTATTTGGTCCAGAGAATTTTGGATGCTCATAGGCGCTTTGGTACTTATGATAGCGGCCTTTCAGATTTCGCTTACCACCTCCATCCCCGTAATCAATAAAGTATTTGGAACAAACATGGCTCCTCCTGCTGAAGGAAAAATATTTCAGCATTATCATCAATGGCAAATTCCCTTTGCAATTATCGTACTATCCTTAATGGCAGTTGGTCAGTATTTAAAATATAAAAATACAGACCCTAAAGGGCTGTTGAAGAATTTACTTTTGCCGTTTGTATTTTCTGTGGCTGCAACACTGACGGTTGGAATTGTTTTAAAATGGTTTTCGGATTTAAATACAATATTCTACCTGATACTTTTGTTCGCCTGCATATTCTCAATTTTATCAAATATTTTTTATTTCGCTAAAATTCTAAAAGGAAAACTAAAACTAGCAGGCCCTTCCATAGCTCACGTTGGATTTGGAATGATATTATTAGGTGCATTAATATCCACTTCAAAAAGCGAAAATATTTCCATTAATAAAAAAGGAGATGTGGAAGTATTTGGAAAAGATTTTTCGAACAAGAACAACATCCTGCTTCAACGAAATGACACCATAGAAATGGGAGAGTACTACGTATCTTACCAAGGCACAAGAAGGGAAGGCGTGAATATATTTTACGATGTATCCTATATGCAAAAAGATCCCAATGGAACTTTTGTAGAAAAATTTATACTAAGCCCTAGGGTACAAACAAATCCTAAAATGGGCAACGTAGCTGAACCTGACACCCGTCATTTCTTAACGCAGGATATTTATACGCACGTAACTTATGCTGATTTAGAAGCCAGTAAGCCTACTACTTCCGAAGAAGGATATAAAGAGCCCCATAACAACACCATTGCTATTGGAGATACCTTTTTTACCTCTAACAGTATTGTAGTGTTAGAGAATTTGGTAACTCAGTTAGATAAAGGCAGATTAGGAATTCCAAATGCCGATATTGTAGTTGGAGCAAGCTTGAAAATTTTTGATGTTTATGGAAAAGTAATTGAGGTAATGCCTATTTATTACATTACAGACAGCGTACCTAATTCTTTGGAAACAGAAGTAAAAGAGCTCGGCTTAAAGTTTGCTTTTTGGCAGATTAATCCTGAGACAAAGAAAATTGACGTCTCTGTATCTGAAAAAAAATCAGATAAAAAAGATTTTATAGTCATGAAGGCAATTGTCTTCCCATACATCAATATTTTGTGGATGGGCTGCATCATCATGATTATTGGAACGTTAATAGCTATTAGAAGAAGGTTGCTAAATACCTAAATAACAAAGTTAAAATGTTAGTGCAATAAAATAATTGCTAACATTTCTTAGAGCTTATTATTTTAGAAAAATCATGCGAACTAATATTTCCATAATTGGATCAGGAAATGTTGCCCAACAGCTTGGACCTGCTTTAAAAAACAGTGGCTATGCTATTTTAGAAGTTTGTAGCAGAAATGTTGTTACGGGGAAGGCACTAGCAAATAAACTAAAAACCTCTTTTACAAAGAATATTATATCCATTACAGATCATGGTGGAATAATCATCATTGCGGTAAATGATGACTCTATTTCTGATGTTGTAAATAAACTCGCAAAGCTTAAAAATACACTAGTAGTTCATACATCGGGAGCTACCGATATAGTAGTATTAAAAAAGAAATTTAAAAATTGCGGAGTGATTTGGCAAATACAAACTATAAAAGCCAGAACAAAAGTAGATTTTAAAAAAATACCTATTGTAATTGAAGCTAGCAATTCTTCTTCTATAAATAAACTTAACAAACTTGCCAATTCCTTAAGCAAGGTTGTTTATTCACTTACCTCTTCTGAACGAAGAATTTTACATCTTAGTGCTGTATGGGTAAATAATTTTCCCAATCATTTATTTTTACTAGCAAAAGAATTACTAGAAAAGCATAAACTACCTTACAAATTGCTAGCCCCTCTCATGCAATCAACCTTTGAGGCAGCACTTGCAGACCCTTCCCTTTCTCAAACGGGGCCGGCAAAGCGTAATGATAAAAAAACAATGAAAGCTCATTTACACTTGCTGAACGACAAAAATTATAGAACTTTGTACAAACATTTAAGCAAAAGTATAACCAACAGATATAAATAATGGGAAAGAAAAACTTTAAAGGGCTTTTAGCTGATGTGAAAGCATTTGTATTTGACATTGATGGTGTACTTACCAATGGCAATGTATTAGTTCTAGAAAACGGACAAATGGCTCGCTCCATGAGCACACGCGATGGTTATGCGTTGCAGCATGCTGTAAAAAAAGGATTTAAAATTGGAATTATTTCAGGAGGAAAATCTGAAGCTGCAAAAGAAAGATTAAAAAACTTGGGAATACACGATATTTATATTGGAATCTCCGATAAGCTTGACAGTCTCAAAGAGTTTATGCACATTCACGAACTGAAATTTGAAAATATACTTTACATGGGCGATGACATGCCCGACTATGAAGTATTACAAAAATGTGGAGTTCCTACCTGTCCGAATGATGCAGCACAAGAAATAAAAGATTTGTGTATGTATATTTCAGACAAAAACGGTGGCGATGGCTGCGCGCGCGATGTGATTGAACAAGTGATGAAAATTCATAAAAATTGGATATAAGAATTAAAATATGATTTCATTTCTTAAACTTATTCGTCTTCCCAACTTACTCATTATTGCACTTACACAATATATGATTAGGCTATTTCTTATTGAGCCCATCTTAAATCTTGCAGGTATGTACTTGCAAATTTCCGATTTGGAATTTTTTCTACTCGTGTTTGCAACCGTTTTAGTTGCAGCAGGTGGATACATCATAAATGATTATTTTGATGTGCGCATTGATCAAATCAACAAACCCAATCAATTGGTTATTGATAAAGGCGTGAAGCGAAGAGTAGCCATGGGCGCTCACGCAGTACTAAGTTTTATTGGTGTAGCAATTGGTTTAGTAATTTCCTGGAGATGTAACATTTTGCTGGCTGGAGGCACTTTGTTTGCTTCCTCCGTAATCGGACTTTGGTTTTATTCAACTTCGTTTAAATATAAATTCTTATCCGGCAACATTGTTATTTCCATTTTCACAGGGATGATACCTTTTATGGTTGCCCTGTTTGAAATTCCAAGGATAATTGCTCGCTATAATTCAAAATTAACGCTACAACAAGAAGAGCTTGGCGCCATGGTTACAGATACTATATTGCTCTGGGTAGGTGTATATGCAATTATGGCATTGGGACTTTCCTTGATAAGAGAAATTATTAAAGACATGGAAGATGTTGAAGGTGATAACGAATATGGATGCAAAACTATCCCCATCGTGCTAGGCATTAAAAAAGCTAAAATTATTGTTGCCTCACTAATAGTACTATTTATGGCTGGTATTGGATATGTTCAATACTTACAATTAGCGGGCATGGACAAATACTCATTTTTATACTTCTTGGCATTTATTCAGCTACCACTATTGTTTGTATTATTTAACACCATTACAGCTCAAACAAAAAACAAATTTCACTTTGCCAGCATTACTATTAAGTTTATCATGCTTTCTGGAATTTGCTACCTGTTTATGTTGAAATACATGATACTGAAATAAAAACATACGTGGCTAATCGGGTTTCCAAAAAATATTCAATAATCCTGGCATCAAAGTCGCCAAGGCGACAGTTTCTACTCAAAGAAATTGGAATTAAGTTTAGTGTTAAAACGAAAGACACAGACGAATCTTTCTCAAAAAAATTAAAAGGAAAACAAATTGCTCTTTATCTATGCAAAAAGAAAGCCCTCGCATTTGTTGATGAGCTTAAACAAAACGAATTATTAATCACAGCAGACACCATTGTTTGTATAGGGAAAAAGATTTTAAATAAACCAGCCAATCACAAAGAAGCAGTCGGCATGTTAACCGATTTAGCCGGAAAGATGCACACTGTTTACACCGGAGTTTGTTTTAGTTATTTTTCTAGTACAAAAAGTAAAACAAAAAAAATTAAGCATTATACGTTTGTTGATAGCACCAACGTATATTTTAACAAGCTAAGCCCACAAGAGATTGACCAATACATTCGAACATATAAGCCATTTGACAAAGCAGGCTCCTACGGTGCTCAGGATAGCTTACCGGCTGGAATGAACCCCTGCTCCACAGCCGAAATGCATTTTCTAAAAAAAATCAGGAAACTTCCTCTTGCTAAATCTCAGATTTTAGACTCTCCAGATAAAAACCATGTTGTTATTATAAAAAAAATATCGGGTTCCTATTTTAATGTAATGGGCCTACCCATTCTTAAGCTCTATAAAGAGCTCAAGAAGTTGTGAACATTTCAACAATCTGCCCCCTTCCCTTGACTCGGTTTTAGCAGCTAAAAATCAATTTATCTGTTTATAAATTAACAAAGCAATGTTTAAAAGTAGACAGGCTCTAACACCTGCTTTGCGCTTCAATTAGGTGTAAATTTAACGCATCAGAAAACACACTATTCACTTTTAGAGAAATTTATTCAATGGGAAAAATTATTGCAATAGCAAATCAAAAAGGCGGAGTTGGGAAAACTACTACTGCCATAAACCTAGCAGCATCCTTTGCTGTTTTGGAACACCGCACTTTACTGGTTGATGCAGACCCACAAGCAAATTCTACTGCCGGTGTTGGTTTTGACCCAAAGAATGTGAAAGCAAGCATATACGAATGCATGATTGATGATGACAATCCACACGATATTATTTTAAAAACTCACACACCTAACCTTGATTTACTTCCTGCTCACATTGATTTAGTAGGTGCAGAAATTGAGTTAATCAACTTGCCTCAGCGTGAGCGCATGATGAAAAAGGTATTTGAAAAGATAAAAGATGATTACGACTTTATCATAGTAGACTGCTCTCCATCGTTAGGCTTAGTAACCGTAAATGCTTTAACAGCGGCAGACTCAGTAATGGTTCCTGTACAGTGCGAATATTTTGCGCTGGAAGGACTAGGCAAGCTATTGAATACTATTAAAATTGTTCAAAGCAAGTTAAATACAGATTTAGAGTTAGAAGGCATCCTATTAACCATGTTCGATTCACGCTTAAATCTTTCTAAGCAAGTAGTTGAAGAGGTAAAATTGCACTTCCAAAATATTGTATTTGACACCATCATACATCGTAATGTACGCGCAGCAGAAGCTCCAAGCTTTGGCGAAACAATCATTATGCACGATGCAAGTAGCAGCGCTGCCGTTAACTACCTGAACTTAGCTCGAGAAATTCTTCAAAAGAATGAACTTACTCGCCTTACTGAGTCAGAGCGCGTTATTGGAATTGCTGAGGAATAAACATTCCCACTAGTTAATAATTTGGCCGGTTTTCCTAGAGAAAGCTATTAAAATAAATAGAGACATTTTGTATATTCGTACTCATGGTAAAGCGTTCATCGTTAGGTAAGGGCTTAGGGGCATTGTTAGAGGATTCCAGAGGGGATTTATCTTCCATACCTAGGGTTGCTAGCGGAAATGCTGCTTTAGCTGGCACTGTTATTAATGTTTCCCTCACTCAAATTGAAGCAAACCCTTTTCAGCCAAGAAACGAATTTGAAAAGCGCGCTCTTTCAGAATTAGCAAAGTCAATCAAAGAGTACGGACTTATTCAACCTATTACAGTACGCAAAGTAGGGAACGGTAAGTTTCAAATCATTTCAGGAGAACGGAGATTCAGAGCTTCACAGCTTGCAGGATTAGATCACATCCCAGCTTTCATTCGCATTGCAAACGACAAAACAATGCTAGAGATGGCCTTAGTTGAAAACGTTCAGCGTGAAGATTTAAATGCGATTGAAATATCGTTAGGCTATCAACGGCTAATCGAAGAATGTAATTTAACTCAAGAGCAGCTAAGCCAAAAAGTAGGTCAGGACCGATCAACAGTATCTAATTTTTTACGCTTATTAAAATTACCAGAGCCCATTCAAGCTGCTTTACGCGATAAAAAGATTTCTATGGGGCATGCTAGAGCGCTGCTTTCCATAGCAGATCCATCTACCCAAACCAAGATACTGAATGAGATATTAAAAAATGAGCTATCAGTACGAAAGGTTGAGGAATTATCAAGAAACTATTCTGACAATAAAAAGAGCGGGAAAGCTAAAGGAAAAAGCAAAAGAAAATCAGTCTCAGCCCTATCCTTTGAAGAACAAAAAGTGCGCGAAGATCTTGGAGATCACTTTAAAGTCGAAGTTCAAATTGAGAAACTTAGTACAGGAGGAGGTAATGTAATTATTCCTTTCAAATCAGATAACGACTTAAAGCGTATTGCTCGAATCTTAGATCTTTAACTCCATTCAAAATCTTTGGAGCTAATTAATTATGCAAAGAACAGCACTCATACTTATTGCTTTCCTTTTTACAGTTGGTGCTTCATTTTCACAGCCATTAGCGAATAGTGATAGTAGTTCGCTTATTGCTAAAGACAATAAAAGAACAAAAAGTCATCCACCCAACAGAGCCATGTTGTTTTCTGTCATTTTGCCAGGCGCAGGACAGGTTTACAACAGAAAATACTGGAAAGTCCCAATCATTTATGCAGCTATGGGCACTACGATATATTTTGCAGGCGTCAACAATAAATATTATAAAGAATATCATCAAGGCTATATAAACAAAACAGATGGCAAAGACAGTACGATAGATCTCTATCCTGATTATTCAGAGACACAGCTATACGAGCTTGAAAACTACCACAGAAAATACAGAGATTTAAATATCATCTTAACCGGGCTTTTTTATACCCTGAATATTGTAGATGCTTATGTTGATGCACACCTTATGCATTTTGATGTGAGTGATGATCTTTCACTTCATATACTCCCCGCTATGAACTTTTCTGCAATAAACAGAAAGCCTCGGGCAGGCCTTACCTTAGCTCTAACATTTTGATTTGGTTTTGATAGTCAATTCGTATATTCGTCCTTAATTCTATATCCTATACAGCATATGAAAATTGCGCTTTTTGGTTACGGTAAAATGGGGAAGGAAATTGAGCAAATTGCTTTACAGAGAAAGCATGAAGTGCTTTTAAAGATTGACGACAAAAACATCAACACTATAACTTCCGAGGAACTTTCTAACTGCGATGTTGCTATAGAATTCAGCACTCCAGACAGCGCCATTTCAAATATCTATAAGTGTTTTGATTCAAATGTTCCGGTAGTTGTGGGCACTACAGGCTGGTATGATAAATATGACGAAGTAAAAGATTTGTGTTTGAAAAAAAATGGGTGTCTGTTTCACGCTTCTAACTTCAGTATTGGAGTAAATATTTTTTTCAAGATTAACGAGCAACTTGCAGGTATGATGAATAAATATTCAGACTACAATGTATTTATGGAAGAAATTCACCATGTACACAAATTAGATGCCCCAAGTGGAACAGCTATCACGCTAGCAAAGGGTGTAATTGATAATTTGGAGCGAAAAAATAAGTGGGTGAATACAAATAGCAATAACTCAAACGAACTTGGTATTGTTTCAAAACGAATAGATGAAGTACCTGGCACCCACGCAGTAAAGTATTTTTCTGCAATCGATGATATTGAAATTAAACACACAGCACACAACAGAAAAGGTTTTGCTTTAGGAGCGGTGTTAGCTGCAGAGTTCTCGAAAGACAAAAAAGGTGTCTTAGGGATGAATGATTTAATGAATTTTTAATTTTTTTTACATAAAATTGAATTAACAATAATTAACAAAAAACGCACAATAAAAAGGTAGTTTTGCAGATATAAAATTATGAATTTATACTTATTAATTTTCGCTCTTACTGTCCTCATTCCATTTGCAGGACTTTACAAAATTTTTGAAAAAGCGGGCTACAAAGGTTGGGAAGCGCTCATTCCAATAAAAAACTATTTAATTTGGCTAAAGATTATTGACAAGCCAAAATGGTGGATCATTTTCTTGGTTCTTCCTTTTATTAATTGGATAGCTCTTTTATTAATGCGCGCTGAACTTGCAAATCATTTTGGGAAAAGATCCTTTTTACACCATTTAGCTGCATGGCTTTTACCCTTTATCTACCTTCCTTACTTAGGGTTTTCTCAACTTAAATATTCTCAGCTCACTGAGAGGGAAAAAACAAATCGTGGGTCTATACGTGAGTGGGCGGATGCTATTGTGTTTGCCGTTATTGCAGCAACTATCATTCGTACATTTTTAATTGAAGCTTTTACCATTCCGTCATCTTCGATGGAAAAAACACTGCTAAATGGAGATTATTTATTTGTAAGTAAACTTAGCTATGGGCCTAGAATACCGATGACTCCGCTATCTGTTCCTTTTGTTCACAGTAGCTTTATGGGCAAGAAATCGTATGTAGAAAGCGTACAACTACCCTACTACCGCCTTCCTGGATTTGGAAATGTAGAGCGTAATGATGTTGTGGTATTTAACTTCCCCGAAGGAGATACTGTGGCCATGATGAATACTAACACTAGCTATTACGGACTTTGCAGAATGTACGGAAGAGATAAAATTTGGCAAAACAGCGATATTGTATATCGTCCGGTTGATAAAGAAGATAATTACATTAAACGCTGCGTGGCTATTGCTGGCGATAAAATTCAAATTGTTGACCGCAAATTAATAATAAACGATGCAGATGCTTACCTAGCAAACACAGCTCAATTTAATTACGATTTAAAAGTAGATGGTGCGATGAATCCAAAGCGCATGGAGGAATTAGAGCTATACGAACAGGCTCAAGTTTCTAAAGATGGTTATCAGATGTCCTTTCCATTAACAGACGAAAATGCAGAAGCGCTAAAAGGCTTTTCAAATATTAAAGAAGTTGCACCACAGCAGTTTGGTGCCGATGAATACCTACCTCAAATTGGAGGTATGCCTGATGATGTATTTCCGCATACATCTAAATTTAGATGGAACAGAGATAACTTTGGCCCCTTACTAATTCCCAAAAAAGGTGCTACTGTTAAACTTACTATTGACAGCTTACCGCTTTACGAGCGCATCATTGATAAATATGAATACAATGACCTCCAAGTAAGGGATAACAAAATTTATATTAATGGACAAGAAGCGAGTTCCTATACATTTAAACAAGACTATTACTGGCTAATGGGAGATAACCGTCACAACTCATTAGACTCACGCTACTGGGGCTTTGTTCCAGAAGACCACATAGTAGGAAAAGGAGTATTCATTTGGATGTCGCTTGATCCATTTGTTCAAACATCTAAAAAATTCAGATGGAACCGAGCCTTTACATTTATCAGTTCCGAAGGACTTTCACGTTCGTTTCTTATTCCTTTTCTAATATTTTTAGGATTATTTTTTGGATATTCTTTTTACAAAGGAAAAAAAGAATTAGAAAAAGAAAAAAGAACACATTAAGCTATTTACATGAATACCAGAAGGAGTTTTATTAAACAAACAGTAGCATTTACTGGAGCCCTGCCTTTTTTAGGAATGGTAAATCCGGTTTTTGCAAATGAATTTTTAATGCGCTCAGAAAAAAATGCCGCACTATCTCCCGAAGCAGGTATTTCTGATGAAGATTTTTGGGGTTGGATAAAAGAACAATATACTGTATCGCCAAACCTGTTGTATTTAAATAATGGCGGTGTTTGTCCGCAGCCAAAATGTGTGCAAGATGCGCACATAAAATATTACCAGATGGCAAACGAAGGCCCATCGTATTATATGTGGCGCATCCTTGACCAAGGAAGAGAAGCTTTACGTGAAAAACTTGCTGACCTTGCAGGATGCTCCAAAGATGAAATTGCAATAAACAGAAATGCAACAGAGGCTTTAAACACAATAATTTTTGGACTTAACTTAAAAGCTGGCGATGAGGTTGTTGCTAGTAATTTGGATTATCCAAATATGGTAAATGCTTGGAAGCAAAGAGAAAAAAGAGATGGCGTTGTTGTAAAGCGCGCTCAACTTACGCTTCCAGATGATGATGATGCAAAAATCACAAAGCAGTTTACAGATTTATTTACCAGCAAAACCAAACTAGTTCACATCACACACATGGTTAACTGGAACGGAAATCTACTACCTGCCAAAATGATAGCTGATGAAGCTAAAAAAAGAGGAATTGAAGTATTGCTTGACACGGCACATTCTTTTGGTCTTATTGATTATAACTTGCCCGATACAAACTGCGATTACTCAGGTACTAGTTTACATAAGTTTTTATGCGCTCCTTTTGGAAGTGGCTTGATGTATATCAAAAAAGACAAAATAAAAAATATTTGGCCGCTCCTCTCCTACCCAGCAGATACTCAAAAAGAAGATGACATACGTAAGTTTGAAAATTTGGGCACTCGCTCTTTTGCTAGTGAAATGGCAATTGGCACTGCGGTAGATTTTCACAATACCATAGGCAGCAAACGCAAAGAAGACCGCATTCGGTTTTTAAAAAATTACTGGACTGAAAAGGTTGTTAAAAATCCTAAAGTAAAACTTCACACTTCAACCAGCGCGAAACATTCATGTGCCATAGCCTTGTTTTCGATAGATGGCTGGAAGCCTGAAGAAGTTGAAGCTAAGTTATTAGCTGATTATAAAATTCACGTCATTACTATCCACTGGGATAATGTACATGGCGTACGCGTTACACCGAATGTATATACAACTACAAGAGACTTGGATCGATTTGTGAAAGCCGTAGGAGAAATTGCATCAAGCACTCCACCTGAGTCTAAAAAGTAAACTATTCTTCGGCTACTGCTCCTCCCTTGTAAAGCATTTTACGATACTTGATAGATGGAGATTCAATAAACTCGCCTAAACCTAGGGTTGACCATTTTTCATCAATGCTTTTTATAGTTGATTCATTAGCACAAATAATGTTGGGCCAAGGTCGGTCAAAATTATCGTGTTCCTTAGTTTTGCGTGTACCGTCCATTCCAATTCCTTTTTCGGTTAAAAAAGAATCTCGCTTGGGGTCAAAGTTGTTTGCAAAGCGCCACATGGTGTCTTTTATATCATTTACATCAACGGTATGTTCAACAAAAATGACAAATTTTATTTGTTTAAACTCTAGCGTTTGAAATAGCTTTTCATTCAACTCTTTAATTTGTCCTTTCCTGTCTTTCTTCACGGAGATAAATACTACAGAAATTCCAAATTGTAACAGTGAATCATTTATGGAAATAATTTCAGGGTTTTGTCCTTTAATGTTCTGCATTGAACTAAAAACTAAAGGCTCGTGACTAATTACTGGATTTTTGTTAGTTGCATCCAAACACATTTTACCTCCAAAAGCAAATTTGGAACATGCATGATCTAACACATCCATAGGCCCTTGAGAAAAGTAAATATCGTTTGAAACGTCAACATTGTCGGATATACATTTTGATACAGCTTTGTAATCGTGAATATTCACCTCTCCATCAACAACAACTAAAATCTTATTAAACATCATTTGCCCAGCTCCCCACATGGCATTCATTACCTTTTGAGCATGACCTTCATATTCATTTTTAAACTTTACTATAACCAAATTATGAAACACGCCTTCCATAGGCATATGCATGTCTACAATTTCAGGAAGTAAAGTCATCTTTATCGGAGTAAGAAAAATTCGTTCAATAGCTTTTCCAATCCAAGCATCTTCTTGAGGTGGAATGCCTACTATGGTAGATGGGTAAATTGCATTTTTCTTATGGGTAATGCAAGTAATATGAAACTTAGGATAATAATCTGCCAATGAATAGTAACCGGTATGATCGCCAAAGGGCCCTTCTAATATTAACTCTTCGTTGGGATCTACATAACCTTCTATAATTACATCTGCATCGGCAGGAACATACATTTCCTGTGTTAAACATTTTACTAATTCTACTTTTTTCTTTCGTAAGAAGCCTGCAAACATATACTCATCCATATTTGGAGGTAGCGGACAAGCAGCAGAAAAAACATATAAGGGGTCACCACCAAGTGCTACAGCAACTGGCATTTTTTTTCCTAATTTCTTATACTCATTAAAATGCCCTGCAGATACTTTATGTTTATGCCAATGTAGCGCTGTAAGTTTTGGACCAAACACTTGCATGCGATATAAACCCACATTTCTTATTCCATTATTGGGATCTAACGTATGAATTATTGGAAGAGTTAAAAAATTTCCACCATCGTAAGGCCAGCACTTCATTACCGGAAGCTTTGTAATATCCGGATCTTGCATTACAACTTCCTGACATTCACCACGACCAGAAATAGTTTTAGGCATCCAAGAAGATATCTTTCCAAGTTCGGGTAGTAACTTTAGTTTATCTGTCAACGAATTTTTTGGAGAAGACAAAGTATGAAATAACCCTTCTATTTCCTTTCCAACATCATCTAGATCTTTTACACCCAAAGCAATACACATTCTTTTTTCAGAACCCATTGCATTTATTAATACCGGAAAAGAAGTACCCGTGTTTTCAAAAAGTATGGCGGGTCCTCCCAACGCTCCAGTAATAGAGTAGCTTTTAGATATTCTGTCAACTACTTCAGATATTTCTAAAATTGGGTCTACAAACTTCGTAACGCGAACAAGCTCTCCAGCTTTTTCAAGCTCCTCTATAAAATGTTTTTGGCTTTTGAATGACATATATCTCTGTAAAAATAAAAAAGGCAGGGAATACCTGCCTTGATATTAGTTATGTAATTTTTTTAAGCTGTTACTCCAACTTTCTTTTTTAAGCCTTCAATGGTTATAGACCCTGGGCGTTCAATAGGCATTCCTAACACTCGATCCCAAATTAATGACGCCATAACACCTAAGGAGCGAGAAACACCAAATAGAACCGTGTAATATTCAAACTCAGTGATACCATAGTGCATTAATAAAGCACCACTGTGCGCATCCACATTTGGCCAAGGGTTTTTAATTTTTCCGGTGCTTTCAAGAATTGGAGGAGCAACTTCATAGATCATTTGAACGATTTCGCATAGCTCGGCTGTTTTACCATCATTTTTAATATATCGGTTGTAAAATTCTTGCTGCGCTGTAAAGCGAGGATCTGTTTTACGAAGCACTGCATGTCCATATCCAGGAACTACTTTTCCATTTTCCAAAGTTTTTTTAATGTAATCTGCAATTTGCTCTTTCGTTGGAAGCTCCGTTTTTAATTCGTGTTGCATTTCCATAATCCAGTGTATTACCTCTTGATTTGCAAGACCATGTAACGGACCTGCTAGTCCGTTTAACCCTGCCGCAAAAGCCAAATACGGATCACTTAATGCAGAACCAACTAAATGAGTAGCATGAGCCGAAACGTTTCCACCTTCATGATCCGCATGAATGGTAAGGTATAGTCTCATTAACCTGCGCACATCCAATGATTCATATCCCAGCATGTGAGCAAAATTAGCTGCCCAATCTAGTTTTGGGTCCGGTTCAATATGAACATCATTTTTATATTTTTTGCGATAAATATATGCCGCCACGCGAGGCAAACGGGCAATTAAATTCATGGCATCTTCATACACATATTGCCAATAATTTTTCTTATTAACGCCTTTGTGATACGCTTCAGCAAATTCAGATTCAGTTTGCATGGCCATCACGCCTATGCTAAACATAGTCATTGGGTGTGTTGAAGCAGGTAATTTATCTAGGGTATCAAACACATGCTTCGGCACAATAGCTCTTCTTCCCCAGCTATTACTTAAATCCATCACATCTTCTTTGGTAGGAAGCTCACCAATTAGCATCAGGTAGAAAACACCTTCTGGTAAAGGCTCAAAACCTTTAGGTGCTTTAGGCAAATGATCTCTCAACTCAGGAATGCTGTAACCACGAAACCGGATACCCTCTTCAGGATCAAGTTTGGAAGTTTCAGTTACCAAGCCAATAATCCCTTTCATTCCCTGATAGGTTTGAGCAACGGTATATTCACCAAGCTTTTTATCTCCATGCTCTTTTATAAAAGCTTTCACATCGGCAGCTACAGGCTGAGAAATTTCTGAAAATTTGTTTTGTAGTTTATCCATGGGTAAAAATTTATTCGATATTTTATAATATACTAATTATTTTTTTAGAAACTTAAAATTACTTCCTGGGTAAATTGCAGATTCTCCTAATTGCTCCTCAATTCGCAATAATTGATTATACTTTGCTACACGGTCAGATCTGGATGCCGATCCTGTTTTTATCTGACCTGTATTTAATGCTACAGCTAAATCTGCAATGGTAGTATCTTCTGTTTCGCCAGAGCGGTGGCTCATTACTGCAGTATATGAATTTTTGTACGCTAGGTTTACAGCATTAATTGTTTCTGTGAGCGTTCCTATTTGATTTACTTTAACTAAGATGGAGTTTGCCATTCCACCATCAATTCCCTTTTGTAAACGTTCTTCGTTTGTTACAAACAAATCATCGCCTACTAGTTGAATCTTCTTTCCTAACTTATCTGTCAAAAGCTTCCATCCACTCCAATCATCCTCTGCCAAGCCATCTTCGATAGAAAGAATTGGATATCTTTTTGCCCAATCCGCCCAATAGTCAACCATCTCCGAAGAGGATAATTTATCTCCTGTAGATTTTTTAAAATCGTACTTTTTAGTTTTAGCATCATAAAATTCTGACGATGCTGCATCGATAGCTATATAAATATCTTTTCCGGGCTTGTATCCGGCAGACTCAATCGCTTTGAGAACAAATTTAATGGCTTCCTCATTCGATTTTATGTTTGGAGCGAATCCACCTTCATCTCCTACGTTTGTAGAGTAATTTTTTTCTTTTAAAACTTTTTTCAAATGATGAAAAATCTCTACTCCCATTCTTAGTCCTTCACTAAAAGTAGAAGCACCGGTAGGCATAATCATAAATTCCTGAAAGTCTAGTCCATTATCTGCATGCGAGCCTCCATTTAAAATATTCATTAGCGGAATAGGGAGCACATTAGCATTAACTCCTCCTATGTATTTATATAATGGCAACCTACACTCCTCTGCTGCTGCACGTGCAACAGCCATCGATACACCTAACATGGCGTTTGCCCCCAAATGCTCTTTATTATCGGTTCCGTCAAGGGCTATCATTTTTCTATCTAAATTTCCTTGATCAAAAATGTAGACCCCATTTAACTCTTGTTTTATTACGGTATTTACGTTATTCACAGCTTTCTGAACGCCTTTACCTAAATAATAATTTTTTTCGCCATCACGAAGTTCCAGTGCTTCGTGTTTTCCGGTGGATGCACCAGAAGGAACGGCTGCCCTACCAAAGAAACCTGCATCAGTAATAACGTCTACTTCTACGGTAGGATTTCCACGTGAATCTAGAATTTGTCGGGCTGTAATGTTTGAAATGAATGGCATGATGTAATTATACGTTTTTTATTTCTAAAAAAAAAGCCCTCCAAGCAACTCAGAGGACTTTCTTTAATTTGACATTTGATAAATATTAACCAATTACTTTAGTTCTTAGCTGAGTAATCGTTTCTCGAAGCTTTGGCAAATCATTGGGTCCTAAATTAGAATTTTTTGAAAAAGAAGCAAGCGCTGGCTTAAATGGCTCTAACTCTTGAGCAAGTTTAGCGCAATCTGCATTGCTTTTATATTCATCTAGTAGCTGATACACATACTCGAAAGCATAACAATGAGCAGAAACATCTTTAAATATTTTGTGAGCCTCTTTCCCGTTTGGATTTGTATTTAAACTTTCAATAGTTGTGTACAGACTTTCAATCCATCCACCAGAAACCATTAGGACAGATAATGCTACGCGTTCGTTTGAGCGAAGATTTTTTTCTGCTTTATCAAAAGACTTATCTAGCATTATTTGGAACGTATCTTTTTTCCCAACACTTGCAATTAGCTCTTTGTTAAATTCCTGATCAAAGGCACTGCCAATTCCTAATCCATCAGCAAGTTTTGCTATTTGTGTGAGGTATTCTAAAGCATCTGAAGATTGATTGTAGGCTGCTGCAACACTCAAATCTGCACCAAATGCACCAAGACCTAATGCTTTTTGATAGTTAGAAGAAAAACTGCCTCCTTTGCTTGTTGACAATAAAAAGCCCTTGTTATATTTTATTTCTGATGTTTTAAGTTGTTCAGAAAGCTTACCCGGGGTAGGGATATTCACTCGAAGCATATCAAAATTTATTCTCACTTGAGATTTAATGGTATCTGTAGTAACTTCAAAATCTTTTACTCCAGCTTCCGTTTCTTCTCCACCACCACAAGAGGATAGCATGGTAGCTGTAATGGACAATCCAACAATTAATGAAGCACTAAATGTGAAAAATTTTCTTAACATAAGTTTGTATTTAATAGTTTAATTTAAAATTTTTCAAAGATATATTTTTATCACAATACATAGCTATTTTTTAGAAAAAAACTCACTCGGCATTTGCCACAATGCCCATGGAGCAAAATTTGCTTACACGTTCTTTAACTAAGTCCGAAGGTGAAATTTTTCTTAATTTTTCTAATTGGCTAATAATCTCTTTTTTAACAATCATAAATGTTTCTTCCGGGTTAGTATGAGCGCCCCCTAGCGGTTCTTTAATAACACCATCAATGAGCTTGTTATTCAACATATCTTGAGGAGTAAGCTTTAGTACATCGGCTGCCTTTTCTTTAAAATCCCAACTTCTCCAAAGGATGGAAGAGCATGATTCTGGAGAAATTACAGAATACCAAGTATTTTCTAGCATCAGTACTCTGTCGCCAACTCCAATTCCAATTGCACCTCCCGAAGCACCCTCTCCAATAATAATGCAAATGATAGGCACTTTCATTTTAGACATTTCAAATAAGTTGCGGGCAATCGCTTCTGCTTGGCCTCTCTCCTCTGCTTCGATACCAGGATAGGCACCGGGGGTATCAATTAAAGTAACAATAGGCTTATTAAATTTTTCGGCCAGTTTCATTAACCTTAGTGCTTTTCTATATCCTTCCGGATTGGCCATCCCAAAATTGCGCATCTGCCGCTCTTTGGTTGTCCTACCCTTTTGTTGACCAACAAACATAAATGTTTTGCCTTCCATTTCGCCAAAACCACCCACCATTGCCTTATCGTCCTTCACATATCTATCTCCGGCAAGTTCAGTAAAATTGCCATTTGTCATAGCTTGGATATAATCCAGCGTGTAAGGCCTATCTGGATGGCGTGATAACTGAACCCGCTGCCAAGGGGTTAAATTTGCATAGACCTCAATTTTTGTAGATTTTATTTTTTCCTCAAGCTCTTTTATAGAAGAACTAACATCAACCTTATTTTTTAAAGCAACTATTTTAAGCTTTTCAATCTGTTCAGAAATTTCTTCAATCGGCTTTTCAAAATCAAGATAGTTCATAGCTTTTATTGTTTGTCTAATTGAGCACAAATATACTAATTAAGGCATAATATAAATGCTGCAAAATATCCTCAATTCGTATATTCGTATGTCTAATTAATCATTAGATTTTTTAAAGAAAATATGATCTGCTTTCCAAATGCAAAAATCAACATAGGTCTAAATATTACCGAAAAACGCTCTGACGGATTTCATAATATTGAGACAATATTGTATCCTTTAAACGGAGTTTTAGTTGATGCATTGGAGGTTATTAAAAGCACGAAATTAAGTTTTCAAAGTTCGGGAATTAAAATCCCCGGAAATAAAAATGATAATTTGTGCCTGAAGGCATACAATTTAATAAAACAGGATTACCCACAAGTACCGGAAGTAAATGTTTACCTGCATAAGGCTATTCCAATAGGCGCAGGCCTTGGCGGAGGCTCTGCTGATGGAGCTTTTTTTATTAAACTTATCAACGAAGCATTTGAATTGGGAATTTCCTGGGGAGAAATGCACCATTATGCTCGGCAGCTGGGGAGCGACTGTTCCTTTTTTGTTACCAACAAACCTTCATATGCTTCTGGAAAAGGCGATGTGTTAGAATCCATAAATATTAATCTTAGCGAGTATTATGTTGCTCTGATCTATCCAAACATTCACATAAATACGACAGAAGCATATCGAGGTATAATTCCAAAAAAATCTGTTCGCTCGCTTGAAGATGACATCCTAAAATTACCAATTTCAAGCTGGAAAAAATACATTCATAACGATTTTGAAGAAAGTATTTTCCCTAAATACCCAGTATTAAAAAGCATTAAAGAAAAGCTTTACTCAAAAGGAGCTCTCTATGCATCTATGAGTGGAAGCGGGTCTGCTTTATTTGGAATCTTCAAAGCCCTGCCTGATGTAAAAAATGATTTTAAAAATTTAAAATCCTGGACAGGCAAACTTACTTAGGAGCGCTGCGCAACATAAATAAGGCTAGCACCGAAAAAATAATATTGGGAGTCCAAACGGCTATTGCAGGAGAAATACTTCCATTGATGGCAAACGTGGTAGACACTTGCATAAACAATATGTAGGAAAAACTTATTAGCAGCCCAACGCCAATATGCCAACCAATGCCCCCCCTTACCCTTCGGCTAGCTACCGAAACTCCTATTAATGTTAGGACAAACGTTGCAAAAGGAAAAGCGGTCCTCCAATGTTTTTCAGATTCATACATTGGTATTAAAGAAGACCCTTTTAACTTTTCTTCATCTATAAATTTAATGAGTTCCGGAGTTTGCATGGATTCAATTTTAGTAGCACGGACTCCAAACTCAGAGGGATTAAATCCTAACGCTGTGTCCAACTTAGCGCCCATGGCTATTTCTTCTTTCATACCATTAACTTTTCTTGAAAAATAATTTTCAAGCATCCAGCTAGATTTTATACTATCCCAAATTATGCGATCAGACTTTAAAAAATATTTACGCTCGCCACCTCGAATTTCCTCATATGAAAACTGATAACCATTATTCGAACGATGATTATAACTAGAAACATAAATATAATTACCGGGAGAGATTTGCCTGTGAATATTTTTTCCTTTGTTTTCGTATGGATTCCGAATGTATTTCTCTTCAAAGGCCAGCCGCACTCCATTTGACTTTGGAATAACAAAATGATTCAGGTACAATGAAATAGAAGCTAAAAACCCTGCCGCTAGCATATAGGGAAAAAGCATTCGCCTAAAGCTAATTCCACTGCCGAGTATCGAAATGATTTCACTTTGATAGGCCATTCTAGAGGTGAAATAAATAACGGCAATGAATGTAAAGAGCGGGCTAAACCTGTTGGCAAAAAACGGAAGAAAATTAAAATAATAATGCAAAATAATTTCACTTAAAGGAGGTTTTTTCAATAAAAAATCTTCCATGCGTTCCGAAATATCAAACACAACCACGATCATCAAAATAAGTATGATGGAAAGAAAAAAAGTAGAAAGAAACTTTCGAATTATATAACGATCAAGAATTTTCATTAAGAAAGGGAACGATTAAAAAAGTAGATTATTCCAAAACAAACTACTACGCTGATTAATATGTTAGCAAAAGCAAATCCTACATTGCCGTTTTTCACAAGCTCAACAGTTTCATAGCTAAATGCAGAAAAAGTACTAAAGCCTCCACAAATTCCAGTGAGTAGCAATAACCGAATTGGCATATCGGATTGCATTTTCTCCGCAAAGAAAAAAAGTGCTAGTCCGAAAATTATAGAACTTAATATGTTAGCCACTAAAGTAGCTAAAGGAAAAACTCCTTTATAAAAATGCATGGTGATTAGGGTTACCGAAAATCTTGCCAGACTTCCAACTCCTCCACCTACAAACACCGCTATTAAATTATTAAACATATTTTTTATCGAAATGTTTATAAAAAGCATAACATACAAACCCAAGAATAACTCCCAGCATCATTCCACCTATGATATCAAAAGGGTAATGAACACCAGCATATATCCTGCTGTATGAAACTAACGCTGCCCAAAGATACATGAACAAGGCAAAGTCTTTCCTTCTAAAATAGAAAATTAAAAAAGTAGTTAAAGCAAAGCTATTGGCCGCATGGTTGGAAACGAACCCATACAAACCACCACAAGCACCATCAATTAGTTGCACCTGCGATTTTAAGTTGAGGTTATGGCATGGTCGGTAGCGCTGAAATGTATCCTTAAACAAATGAACCGAAATTTGATCAGTGAGTGTAATTAGAATAGCTATGGAAAGTACTACCAACCACATTTTACTGCCACTCTTTTTCCAAACAAAGAAAAGCAAAAGAACATATAATGGAATCCACGTAAGTTTGTTTGTTACTCCTCCCATAAATACATCCATGAAAGGCGTGTGATTGCCATTAAAAAACAGGAAAAGCTTAGTGTCGATTTGTTTTAATAGCTCTATCACAAAATGAAATTAAAATGAAAACACTGTTTCATTGTTTGGGTTAACGAGTTTAAAGCTTTTTCTATCAACGCCATAGTAACAATGAATAAAATTGGTTTGCGATTCATGCGAATCAAAAAGAATCGAATTTTGAATTTTTACTTCTTTGGATACAACAGATAGTGCAGATTCGAAATAACACCAAACAGCTTCTTCCTCTATTTCATATCCAATATACTTAAACGCTATCTCCTTATTCCCTACTAACACTCTTGTATGTTTAGTTACATATATATTTAAGAGCGAATCGTTTTTAGCAGAACCCTTAAATAATGACACCGATGAATGCAACGATTTCCCTAATGCCGCTTCCATATCATCCGTAAACATTTTGCAACTCATGTTAATAGTCTTTTTTGCAGGATCAATCCTAACCTCAGTTACACTTATATAATACGGGTGGGAAAAGCTTGAAAAAAAAAGGAATCCAAATAAAACAATTATAATATTAAAAGAAATTTGTTCTTTAAATATTAATTCTTTAATTCGCATTCAGCAAAAGTATGAAATAGTGAGCGACTTTAACCTTTGGTTCTTTACAGGGCTTGAACACATTGCCGATTGGCAAGGATATGACCATATATTATTCCTAGCTGCGCTATGCAGTATTTATTCGTTTAAACAATATAAAACAGTATTAATATTAATTTCCTCCTTTACAATAGGACACAGTTTAACGCTGGCATTAAGCACACTGTCTATCATCCATTTTAGTAGTAAATGGATAGAATTACTAATACCGATTACTATAATTATTACAGCTACCAACAACTTACTTAGGAGTAACAGCCTTTCAAAAAATAACTTCCAGTTTTCTTATACCCTTGCACTTTTTTTTGGATTCATACACGGCATGGGTTTTTCTATTTTACTTAAATCACTTTTAGGTAAATCAGAATCCGTTATAAGCGCATTATTTGCATTTAATTTAGGTTTAGAAGCAGGGCAAATACTTATCATAGCTGTTATTCTGACATGTTTTGTATTATTAGATATGATAATACCTGTTAAAGAAAAAATAAAAAAAATAACAATTTCCTTGACTATAATTGGAATCGCGTTACTTTTGACGCTTGAAAGATTACTCATTTTATTTTAATTCTTATTTATGAAATTACTTTCTCACTTTTTTACACTAGGATTAGCTTTTGTAGTAATAGCAGCATCAGCTCAAAACATTAAAAACAATCCCGCTTCTAACCACGGAAACAAGTTTGAACAGCTAGGAACAATTTTAGCCAGTCCAAACGTGTACAGAACCGCTTCGGGTGCTCCGGGGCATATGTATTGGCAGCAACAGGCAGATTATAAAATCAAAGCAACCTTGGATGAAAAAGACTTGAGATTACACGGTGAAGAAGAAATAACATATTCCAATAATTCACCTGACAAATTAAGTTATTTATGGCTTCAATTAGATGAAAATGAACACAACCCAAACAATGAGTCAAACAATTTTGATGGAAGCAAAAAACCTTCGATATTAACTACGAATAGACTTGAAGACTTAGATTATAAGAAGCAATTGGAAGGATTTGGAGTAAACATTATCAGCGTAACAGATATACTTGGAAAAGCAATACCCTTTACGATTAACAATACGATGATGCGAATTGACCTACCTACTCCATTAGCATCCAAACAAAAAACAGTTTTTAAAATTAAGTGGAACTACAAAATTCCGGACAGAAAAAGTATTGGTGGTCGTGGTGGCTATGAGTATTTTCCGGATGACAGCAACTATGTATTTACTATTTCACAGTGGTATCCTCGCATGTGCGTTTACAATGACTATGGTGGATGGAACAACAAACAATTTACTGGTCGAGGAGAATTCTCTCTTGCATTTGGAAATTTTGACGTTACCATGAAAGTTCCTGCTGACCATGTTATAGCATCAACTGGAACGATTCAAAATGCATTGGAAGTTTTATCTCCTGCGCAATTGGAGCGTTGGACAAAAGCTCAATCATCAAAAATACCTGTTGAAGTTGTAACACTAGAGGAAGCAAAAGCCAGAGAAAAAAATCCAGACAAAACAACATTTAAAACTTGGAAATTCAAAGCAGAAAATGTTCGAGATTTTGCTTGGGGCAGTTCTCGAAAATTTATTTGGGATGCGATGGAGGAAAAAATTAGCGGCAAGCACATCATGTGCATGAGCTATTATCCTAAAGAAGCATATGGCTTATACCGCAACTACTCAACCAAAACAGTAGCACATACGTTAAGAACCTATTCGAAATTTACTATACCTTACCCTTATCCGGTTGCAATAAGTGTAGAAGCATCCAGCGGCATGGAATACCCTATGATCTGTTTCAATTTTGGTCGTACCGATGAAGATGGAACATACAGCGAAGGAACGAAATACGGCATGCTTGGAGTAATCATTCACGAAGTGGGACATAACTTCTTCCCAATGATTGTAAATAGCGATGAACGTCAGTGGACGTGGATGGACGAAGGCTTGAACACGTTTGTTCAGTTTTTGACCGAACAGGAGTTCGATAATGATTATCCTTCGCAGAGAGGACCGGCACATAAGATTGTTGACTATATGAGTATGCCTAAAGATCAACTGGAGCCCATCATGACGAACAGCGAGAATCTAATTTCTGGAGGAAACAATGCCTACAGCAAGCCTACAGCCGCTTTAAATATTCTAAGAGAGACTATTATGGGTCGTGAATTGTTTGATTATGCCTTTAAAGAATACGCTAGACGCTGGGCCTTTAAACACCCTACCCCATCTGATTTTTTTAGAACCATGGAAGATGCATCTGGAGTTGACTTAGATTGGTATTGGAGAGGCTGGTTTTACGACATTGAGCCGGTAGATATTTCATTGGACAGTGCATTTGCTTACACAGCACAAATACCTATGCAATTGATGGTAAGCGATGACTCCATTACTCTTAGAAAAAGAAAGGAAGATAAGTTTCAACATATTTCCAAACTTAGAAATAAAGAAAGTGGATTGAAGTTCTTAGTTGACCAGGACACTACACTTAGGGATTTTTATTATTACTATAAACCTGAGCCAGAAACAGATAAACCTAAAAAAGTTACTTACAATAAATATGAAACCCTTTCCTTGGTTGACAGCGAGGAATTCAAAAAATTTGAGAATAAATCTTATTACGAATTACATTTTTCGAACAAAGGCGGATTGGTGATGCCCATCATTATCCAATGGAATTTTAAAGATGGTACTAGCGATGTGGAATACATCAGCGCTTATATCTGGAGGAAAGATGAAAACAAAGTGGTAAAAAACTTTGCCAAGGATAAAGAAGTGGTATCTATTAAATTAGATCCTTACCGCGAAACAGCAGATATTGACGAGAAAAACAATACTTGGCCTAACACAATTACACTTTCACATTACGAAGTATTTAAAACTAAAACTGCTGCAAGGGGTGAATCAAATGGCTCAAACCCTATGAAAAAGGCATTAGAAAAATCAAAGGCTAAGTAAAAAGTTAACTATTTATCTTTTTCCAGAGCAAATCTTTAAGCTCTACAAGTCCCATTTGCGTTTGGGAGGAAAAGTAAACTACGGGAACTTTTTTCTCTTTGAATCTTTTCTTTAGATCTTTGCTGAACTCTTTCGTAAGTTCCTCATCCATTAGGTCGCATTTAGAAATTCCTAACACACGTTCTTTCTTAAGTAACTCCGGATTGTAAAGCTTCAATTCATTTAATAGAATTTTATATTCAGCTACCACATCTTTTGTATCGCAAGGCACTAAAAATAACAACACTGAATTTCTTTCAATATGTCTTAAAAAGCGAATACCTAAACCTTTGCCATCGTGCGCACCTTCAATGATTCCTGGAATATCTGCCATTACAAACGACTGATGGTTACGATATTTGATAATTCCTAAATTAGGAACCAACGTAGTGAAAGGATAATTAGCAACTTTTGGTTTTGCAGCAGTCACTACGGATAATAAAGAAGATTTTCCTGCATTGGGAAAACCAACCAATCCAACATCAGCTAATATTTTTAATTCAAGAACTTTCCATTCACTCCTGCCAGGATCTCCGGGTTGTGCATTGCGAGGAGATTGATTGGTAGAGGACTTAAAAAAGGCATTTCCTTTCCCTCCTCTTCCACCCGGTACAATAATTTTTTCCTGACCATCTTCGGTGATTTCAAATTCTACTTCTCCAGTTTCTGCATCTTTTACTATCGTACCTATTGGAACTTCCAATATTTCATCTTCTCCATTAGAACCTGAGCTTAATTTTTTTTCGCCTTTACCACCAGCTTCAGCAATAACATGCTTTCTGTATTTAAGCGGGAGCATGGTCCATACGTTTTTGCTTCCACGGACTATAATATGTCCACCACGACCACCATTACCTCCATCAGGTCCGCCTTTATCCACAAATTTTTCTCTATGAAAGTGTACAAAGCCTGCGCCTCCTTTACCGGAGCGGCAACATATCTTTACATAATCTATAAAATTCGAATCTGCCATAAAGTTTTTTGATTTTTAAATTTCCGGGTCTATTAAAGTTCCCCATCCGTCAAACTCTGCATTGTTTGCTTCAGCCAATGCATCCATTTTATCTGTCCAAATGGTAATGGATTCATCATCCATCTTCATTTTTTTAGTTATGCCCATCACACCCCAATTTTTACGTGCTGCATCCGGTTCATCAATGGCATATAATTTATAGCCTAGCTTGAATAGGTCAATAGACAAATTACTTGCATCATCTTGCGAGCTGGTATAGAAAAAGAATTCTACTTCCAACAATGAATTATCTGTAGTAGAATAATGATCGATGAATTCTAAAACCCGCTCGTTAGCTGCCTTCCTACTCATTTTACTTTTGCTACTGAATTTATATTATTGCAAAGTTCATCAAATATTTGATCAATAGAGCCAACTCCAGGAATAGATTTTAACTTTCCTTGAACCTTATAAAAATCTTTTAATGGAGCTGTCTTGGTGCTGTACTCTTTTACTCGGTTTCGTACTATTGTTTCATCCCGATCATCTACTCTGCCGGAATCTTTTCCTCTTAAGATGATACGTTTTGTTAACTCCTCTTCATCCACTTCCAATGCAAGGGTTAATACAATGGGTATGTTTTTATCTGCTAAAAATTTGTCCAATGCCTGTGCCTGTGCAGTCGTTCTAGGAAATCCATCAAAAATAAATCCTTTGGAGCTAGATGCTTTATTTACTTCAGATTCGAGCATTTTGATAGTCACTTCATCTGGGACCAAATCACCCTTATCCATATAACTTTTAGCAAGTGTACCAAGCTCGGTTCCCCCTTTAATGTTTGCACGAAAAATATCGCCCGTAGAAAGGTGAACCAAGTTATACTTTGAAACTAATTTCACTGCTTGTGTTCCTTTGCCAGCTCCCGGAGGACCAAATAAGACAATGTTTAACATAAAATCAGGTTTTAAGTGAATAAACTTTTTTAAAATTCCTTCCTAATCCGTTATAATCTAATCCAAAACCTACAATAAAATCATTGGGAATATTCATTCCTTTATAATCTATTTTAAAGCTTTTTTTATAGGCCTTTGGTTTGAAGAACAAGGTAGCAATTTTTATTGTTTTGGGTTTATGTTTTTTCAATTCAATCATTAATGATTCAAGCGTATTTCCTGAATCAACAATATCTTCCAACACAACCACCATCCTGCCTTTAATGTTTTCATTTACTCCTATCAATTTTTTTGCTTTTCCAGTAGAATCTGTTCCTTTATAAGAGGCGAGTTTTACGAATGAAAGCTCGCAATCTATATTTAACTTTTTTAACAAATCCGAAGTAAACATAAAAGAGCCATTAATAACAGAAACAAAAAGAGGTATCTCGCTTTTAAAGTCTTTATTGATTTTTGAAGCTATTTTTTTAATGGCTTTATCAATATCTTTTGAGGAGATGTATGACTGAAATTTCTTATCCTGCAATTTAACGATCTCCTTCATACTATTATATTAGTAACCTACCGAAGTATCATCACCCCTTCGATCTGCTCCGCCTTCTAGTTTTCCTGTTGGCAATACTAAAATGCAATCCGTTCTGCCAATAGGACCACGAGGAATGAATTCATGCCCTTTCTTTTTCAACGCAACAATGGTTAAACTATCAATTGCCTCTTCTTCAACGAAAATAGAATCCGGCTTCCATTGATGATGAAATTTGGGAGCGTTCACTGCTTCATTCATGGTCATATCAAATTCAAAAACATTTAATATGGTTTGAAAAACTGAAGTTATTATCGTAGAACCTCCGGGCGTTCCCACTACCATGTAGAGCTGATTGTCTTTTTCTATAATAGCAGGAGTCATAGAGCTAAGCATTCTTTTTGATGGAGCTATGGAGTTAGCTTCTGCTCCCACTAGACCGTATGCATTGGGCACGCCAGGCTTAGAGCTAAAGTCGTCCATTTCGTTATTTAATAAAAAGCCGGAGCCAGGCACAAACACTCCGGCACCATAGGAGCCGTTTAACGTAGTTGTTACAGATACTGCATTTCTCCACTGATCTACAATTGAAAAATGAGTTGTCTCTTCTTTTTCTTTGGATGAATTAACTGTTGTTTTTTTAGGTGAATCCGAAAAAATACCTGCATGAATATTTATCGAACTAGTTGCAGTGTTGGCATTAAAACTTTTCATTCTTGAAATCAAATAATTTGAGTCTCGCAACTCGTTTACAGGAACAAGATAAAAATCTGCATCACCAAGATGTTGAGCACGATCTGCATAAACCCTGCGCTCTGCTTCTGTTAAAAGATGTGTGTATGCTTCGCTATTCCAACCATAGGTTTCCAAGGGAAATGTTTCAACCATTTTTAATAGCTGCATCAAAGCAATACCACCACTAGAAGGAGGAGGCATTGAGACAACTTTTAAACCCTTATACCAGCCAGTGATAGGCTTACGCCAAACACTTTGATAGGCATTAAGATCTTCAAAAGAAATAATTCCTTTGCTGCGTTTCATTTCCTTAATAATATTTTCTGCAGTAATTCCGGCATAAAATCCTTCCCTACCTTTGTCACGTATAAGCTTTAAAGTTGCAGCAAGATCTTTTTGAACTAATAAATCGCCAACCTTCCATTCAGCATTGCTTCTATTCACAAGAGTAACATTGTAAAGGGAATCATTCCAAGACAAAAAAACTGATTTTAACTTATTAAACTCTTTTGCCTGACGTTCTGAAATTGGAAATCCATTATCTGCTAAATCTATAGCAGGTTGAACAAGTTCTATCCATGGCAACCTCCCATATTTCTGATGCGCTTTGACCATACCATCTACCGAACCCGGTACGCCAGCAGCAATAGAGCCACTACCACTCATATCAGGTATCACATTTCCCGCATTATCTAAATACATATCTCTAGTTGCTTTTAGAGGTGCTTTTTCTCTAAAATCCAAAGCATTTGTTTCGCCAGTATTCATGCGAACTACCATAAATCCTCCACCGCCAATATTTCCTGCATTGGGATAAGCTACAGCTAAAGCAAACTGTACTGCTACCGTAGCATCTATTGCGTTGCCACCTTTTTTTAAAATAGATGCACCTACTTGTGATGCAATAGCACTGGCAGAAACCACCATGCCAGAATCAGCTATTAAACCAAAACTTTTTTCCTGTGCTTTATCTTGCTTTTTAGCATAAGGAATATTGCAAGAAAAAACGATTAATAAGGTTAAAATAGCTATGAGTAAAATATTCCTTTTCATACGGCAAAGCTAAAATTAATTGAATAAGAAAATGAGTAAGTAATAGGGTATAATTAGGAGTGTGTACGACATAGAACCATTAAATACAGAAACTGCTAAGAATACACAAAGGAATACCCGCAAAGTCCGCAAATTGTTCTTACTTATCAAATTTGTCGTGCGCCTATATGGATGTAGGCTTTCACTTTTTTAGTAATTTTCGCAAGGTGCGAAATAAATTAATTCGCGAAATAAAAATGAACTTGTTTTTCAGAAAAATAGAAAGTGAAAACCCTAATGAAAAAAGCAAAAAAATGCTTTTCTTTTTGCACGGGTTGTTTGGCTTATTAGACAATTGGAACACCGTTGGGAAAATGCTGTCAGATAAATTTGACGTTTATTTGGTGGACTTACGAAATCACGGCAGCTCACCACATAGCGAGGAGTGGACATTTCCGGCCATGGCTGAAGATGTAAAAAAATTAATAGAAAGTATTTCTGAAAAAAAGCAAGATGCTCAAATCATCTTAATGGGACATTCCTTAGGCGGTAAAGTAGCCATGCAGCTTTCTGCCATGTATCCCTCCTTGCTAGAAAAACTTATTGTGGCCGATATGGCTCCCAAAGAATACCCTGGCAAGCAATTTGATTTTATCGAAAAACTTTTATCGCTGGACCTTTCCATTCTCAAAACCAGGAAAGAAGCAGAAGCAACTTTATCAACTATCATAGGGGATTGGGCTACCACACAGCTACTTTTAAAAAACTTGCAATGGAATGAAGAAGAAAAGCTAGAATGGAAATTTAATTTGAAAGTTATTGCTAAAAATCAAGAAACGATAGGAAAAACATTTTCTCTAGAAGAGAAACAAATCAACACACCTACCCTATTCATTCGTGGTGAAAGGTCAAAATATATTTTAGATGCTGATTGGGAAACAATAAAACAAAGCTTTCCAAATTCAGAATTAATCACCCTAGCAGATGCCGGACACTGGCTTCATGCTGAAAAACCAAAAGAATTTACAGAAGCTGTAGTGGGTTTTATTTAGAGAGGCTAGACAAAAATCTGCATATCGTACAACTTTTTGTACACGCCATTCTTCGCCAGCAGCTCTGTGTGTGTGCCTCGCTCGGCAATTTCGCCTTTTTGCAAAACAATTATTTCATTCGCGTGCTGAATGGTGGATAGCCTATGTGCAATAACAACAGAAGTCCTGTTTTGAATTAACTTATTTAACGCATCCTGCACCAACCGTTCCGATTCGCTATCGAGAGCCGATGTTGCTTCGTCTAAAATAAGGATGGCAGGATTTTTTAGTACTGCTCGAGCAATAGCGATACGCTGGCGCTGTCCACCCGATAATTTTCCACCCCGATCGCCAATATTTGTTTGGTATTTTTCAGGCATCTGATCAATAAACTCATGTGCATTAGCGATTTTTGCGGCTGCCACCACATCATCTTCCTTAACATGACTCATTCCTAAAGCTATATTATTGTAAACGGAGTCATTAAACAATATGGATTCCTGCGTTACAATTCCCATCAAACTTCGTAGCGAAGATATTTTCAGGTCTTTTACCGATATGCCATCGATGGAAATATCTCCCTTATCAGCATCATAAAAACGGGGTAACATATCTGCCAAGGTAGATTTTCCGGAACCCGACTGTCCAACTAATGCAATCGTTTTTCCCTTGGGAACTTTTAAGTTTATATCTTTTAGCACCCAGCCAGTATCACCTTTGCGATAGGCAAAAGAAACATTTTTAAATTCTATTTCTCTGTTAAATGTAGATAGCACTTGGGGGTTAGCAGACTCTTTGATAGATAAATCAGCAGCTAAAATCTTCTCCACACGTTCTGCCGAGGCAAGCCCTTTTTGGATGTTATAATATGCAGTGGTGAGTGCTTTAGAAGGAGCTATTAACTGATAAAATACTGCGATGTAGGTTATAAAGGATGCAGCAGCCAATTCCTCTCCAATAACTAATTTACCTCCTAAATAAACCAAAGTCATGAGGACGGAAGCGCCTAAAAATTCACTTAAGGGTGAGGAGAGGTCAACCTTACGATACATTCCAATCATGATGTTGGTGTATTCTTCATTCTGATCTCTAAATTTTTTATCCACCTGCTTTTCAGCATTAAATGCTTTAATGATTCTTAAGCCACCTAACGTTTCTTCGATAATTGAAAAAAGAGTGCCCAACTGCATTTTACCTTTTAAAGATGATTTACGAAGCGTACTTGCTACCCATCCTATTAATATTGCCGGCAGCGGAATCAGAATCATTACAATGAGCGTTAGTTCAGGACTCATAAAGATTAAGGTTCCAAGTAATATCACAATGTTAATGGGATCTCTGAATAATAACTCTAACGACTGCATGATAGACCATTCAATTTCCTGCACATCGGTGGTCATACGGGAAAGCATGTCGCCTTTGCGTTCATCAGAATAATACGAAAGTGGCAGCTCCAACGTTTTTTTGTGCATGGCGTTTCGTAAATCTTTCACCACACCATTTCTGATTGTTGCTAAAAAAAACATGGCAAAATAGCGAGCTAAGTTTTTCAGAAAGATAACAACCACCACCAAAATGCAGATAAATATCAGGGCATTTAACTTACCCTTCTCCGAAATAATATCAGACAAATAGTAGTAAAAATTATCGATGAGCGATTGAACCGAAAGCACCAAAACAGGCTTGCCCTTATCTAAAATAGTTTGATATTCATCCGCAGATTTCAGGAATAGAAGCTCCAGAAACGGAGCAATCATAGTTAAAGAAAAAAGAGAAAAAATGACTGAGAAAATATTGAAAACAACATTTAGCATAGCGTGTTGCCAATATCCTTTTACATAACTTAGTATTTGCAAAAATCGTTTCATACAGTTTTCAGTTGCGAAAGTTACAAAACGAAACAATTGAAATAATGTTGTATTTGCCGATATATTAACATAGACTGTTGACACATACGAAACGCCTAACTTTCGTACTTTCGCCATACATGTCCACCTTACGTCAAAATAAAGTCTCTCGCCTAATTCAAAAAGAGTTAGCTGATATTTTCCAAAAGGAAATGAGGAACGCCTTTGGCTCGGGTCTCATCTCTGTAACTCATGTATTTGTGAGTCCAGATATGGCCTTTGCCAAAACCTATTTAAGTCTGTTTGGCGTGCCAGACAAGGAAAAAACGTTGGCATCCATCAGGTCGCAAGTTAAAGAGGTAAGAAGATATTTAGGAATACGGGTAGGAAAACAGCTGCGCGTGGTTCCTGAAGTAGCCTTTTTTGTAGATGACTCAGGAGATTATGTAGAAAAGATGGATAAGGTATTCAGCAGCTTAACTATTAGTCCTGAGGAAACTGAAGAAGAACCTGAAGAAAAACCAATTAAAAAAAAGAAGTAGAAAGAGTAAACCTCTTTTGACTAATACATAAATCTTTTCATTGCGGACATGGAATACGACCCAATAAAACGTTCTCTGGGAAATGTGTTTAACAAATCTCCTTTCCTCCGAAAAAATTTTTATAATCTTTTAGACTTGTTGCTGCTAAGAACTTGGCATGTGCATAAAGCGCTGAAGGCTTGGCGAAAGGAAAATGCCAACAACGAAATTACAATTCTCGATGCAGGCTCCGGCTTTGGGCAATACAGCTATTGGATGACCAATCAATTTTCAAAAGCACAAATATTAGCAGTAGATGTTAAAGAAGAGCAAGTGCAAGACTCCAATTCTTTTTTTAGCAGCATTGGAAAAAACAATGTGAAATTCGAAGTAGCAGACCTGACAAAATTTGTACAGGAAAATAAGTTTGACTTAGCACTTTCAGTGGATGTGATGGAACATATATTAGAAGATGTGCAGGTATTTAAAAACATACACGCATCGCTAAAATCAGGCGGTATGCTTCTTATCTCTACCCCTTCCGATCAGGGAGGAAGCGATGTACACGAGGAAAGTGCAGGATCTTTTATAGGTGAGCATGTTCGGGATGGATATAACATTAATGAAATTCAAGATAAATTAAAGCTGGCAGGCTTCTATAAGATTGATGCTCAATATGCCTACGGAACACCCGGCAAAATTTCCTGGAGACTGTCCATGAAATACCCCATGCTAATGCTTAGCAGCACAAAATTATTTTTCATCATTCTTCCTTTTTACTACCTACTTACCTACCCTTTTGCATTCGTATTAAACTACCTAGATACCTATTCAACCCATAAAACAGGAACCGGACTTATTGTTAAAGCCTGGAAAAATTGAACCTATCTCTCTTCATAGCAAAGCGCTATCTCATCAGCAAAAAATCGCACAATGCGGTTAACATCGTTACATTAATTTCTGTAACCGGAGTATGTATTGGCACCATGGCGTTGGTTATTGTGCTCTCTGCCTTTAATGGTATTTCTGCCTTGGTATTTGGCTTGTACAACACGTTTGATCCCGATTTAAAAATTACACCCGTTGAAGGAAAAACTTTTGTCCTATCACCGGACGATAAAGCAAAAGTTAAAAATGTAGAGGGAGTAGTCTATTTTACGGAAGTATTACAAGAAAATGCACTTCTGAAATATGATGAGAAGCAAGTGATTGCAACTATCAAAGGAGTAAATGAGGATTTTGTAAAAATGACCCGCCTAGATACTGTAACACGCGAAGGAGAATTCATGTTACAACATGACAAAATAGATTATGCCGTATTAGGATATGGATTAGCCCATCGATTAAATATTTCGCTGACAGACTTTATGCATCCTTTGGAAATATATGTTCCTAAAAGAGGAACGCAAGCATTATTAAATCCCGAAGATGCCTTTTTAGTTCGCAGCGTGGAAGTGTCGGGCGTGTTTTCGTTGAACGATGATTTCGACTATCGCTTTTCTATCATTCCACTATCGCTGGCTCGCACTTTACTGGGTCGAGAAAATGAATTAAGCGCCATTGAAATTGGCATTGACAAAAGCAAAGATCTAGAAAAGATTAAAACAGAAATTGCTTCAGTACTAGGAGATGCTTTTGAAATTAAAACCCGCTTTGAACAAAACGAAGTATTATTTAAGACTATCAATTCAGAAAAGTGGTGGACCTTTTTGATTTTAGCTTTTATTTTAGTCATTGCAACGTTTAATGTGATAGGCTCTCTAACCATGCTCATTATTGAAAAGAAAAAAGATATTCAGACCTTAATGTTTTTAGGAGCAAATAAAAAATTAATTGAAAAAATATTTATGCGCGAAGGACTGATGATTACCCTTAGTGGAGTATTAGGCGGTATTGCCTTAGGGCTTTTGCTTTGCTGGATTCAAAATACGTTTAAGCTAGTTCCTTTTAGCGAGGGTTTTATTGTTGATTCCTACCCTATCAAAGTTATTCCAACAGATTTACTATTAGTCCTGGGAACAGTTTTACTGATTGGCTTTTTTGCTGCTTGGTATCCGGTACGAGTGTTTACCAGAAAATTCCAATAGATTGGTACTACATTAACAGCCTTTAAACACAGAGCGCACAGATATACAACCCACAGAGAACCACAGAGGAGTACATGGGCGCAGGACAAAAAGCCGGCAAACAACCTTCGAAAGCATTAGACCTCGGATTAAGCAAAATTTGTGGGCTGAGCCTGTCGAAGCCCGCATAGGAAATTGATATGACTGGAAAAATGTCATGCGCCCGAAACACACTCGTGAATTTTCAAGCACTAACCTCTAGCAATTCACTACTATTTTTATAGTTCACTTTCACCTGGTCAAAAAGGGAAAACAATTCCTGAAGGTCCAGCGAGGTAACAAATTTCATTCTGAATTCTTTAAAATACGGTAAGCCTCTAAAATAATTTGCATAGTGGCTGCGCATTTCTAAAATACCTTGGCGCTCCCCTTTCCACGCTACAGATTTTTCTAAATGTGTTCGAGCAGTTAACACTCTTTCATCTACGGTAGGTTTATCGCGATGCTTTCCCGTTGCCATAAAATGTTTTATCTCCCTAAAAATCCAAGGGTATCCAATCGCGGCTCTTCCAATCATAACCCCATCCACACCATGTTTGTTGCGCATGTCAATGGCAAACTCTGGAGAATTCACATCCCCGTTTCCAAAAACAGGGATTTTCATTCTGGGATTATTTTTTATAGCACCAATTAAATCCCATTCTGCCGGGCCTTTATACATCTGCTTGCGGGTTCTGCCATGAATGGTGATGGCAGCAATACCGATATCTTGTAGCCGCTCAGCAACATCCACAACATTTCGAGTCTTATCATCCCAACCCAATCGTGTTTTTACTGTTACCGGAAGCGAAGTGCTTTTTACTACCTCTTCTGTAATTCGTACCATTTTAGGAATATCCTGAAGCAATCCTGCTCCTGCTCCGTTGCAAGCCACTCCTTTTACGGGGCAACCGTAATTTATATCAATTAAATCCGGATTGGAGGCTTCGATGATTTCAGTTGCCTGCTTCATGGAATCAATGTTACCTCCATAAAATTGAATTCCTATTGGGCGTTCGTAATCAAAGATGTCGAGCTTTTTAATGCTCTTTCTTGCATCACGAATCAATCCTTCGGAAGAGATAAATTCGGTGTACATCATATCCGCACCATTTTGCTTGCAGACATAACGAAAAGGCGGATCACTTACATCCTCCATCGGAGCCAGTAAAAGCGGAAACGCACCTAAATCTATATTTCCAATCTTAGCCAACGTTAAATTGTGTTAAGAAATAATTTCTTGCTATAAAAGTTCTAAGTTTGTATCCTATTAATAAATTGAAGTACAAAGATAAGGGAACTTGGGCTTACAACAACATTATTAAATCCAACAATTACCTGCAAAAAAGATAAAATAACACATGTTTATTCAATCTCAAATAGAAGCGCAACACCCAGCAAGAAAATTCATGCTTTTATTAGGCTTATTTCTATTTTGCTTGGGCATTGCAACGGTAGCACAAATATTAATCTTGTTCCTTTTTGCTGAAATGGAGTCGATGCAGGATATTGCTTCCTTATCGGATTACAACAACCCAAAAATTATTACAGGAATGAAAATTGCTCAGGGCGCAAGTGCAATTATCATGTTCATTATTCCTGCTTTATTATTTGCGTGGATATCTTCCGAAAAAAAGTTTAAGTATTTAAAAATTCAAAATTGGTTTAGCAGCCAGTCTGGACTAGCAGTAGTACTTCTTGTATTTTGTGCCATGCCCTTAATTAACTGGATGGGCGAAGTAAACAGCCACCTTACGCTGCCCGATTTTTTATCCGGCCTAGAAAACTGGATGAAATCCAGTGAGGAAAGTTTAAAAAAACTGACCGAGGCCTTTTTAAAAATGGATAACGTTTTTGATTTGATCGTAAACATCATCATCATTGCCTTGCTTGCTGCTGTTGGCGAAGAGCTATTGTTTAGAGGAGCGATGCAAAATGTGATTTTAGAATGGACCAAGAATACGCATGTAGCAGTATGGATAACAGCTATTTTATTTAGCGCCTTACACATGCAGTTCTTTGGATTTTTACCCAGAATGCTTTTAGGAGTTGTGCTTGGCTACCTGTATGTTTGGAGCAACTCACTTTGGCTGCCCATACTCTTTCATTTTTTAAATAACGGTTTGGCAGTGTTATTTTCTTACCTAGTTTCCCAAAAAACAATCCCAGAATCTGCCGAAACCATTGGAACAGGCAGCTCTTCCATCCTATTAGTACTTGCAAGTGCTGTAGTATGTATTAGCTTGTTGTATTTTATTTCCAAAAGTCCTACTGCAATTCTGACTGAGGAAGAGAGCATCTAATTAGCGCAGAACAAAAGCCACCAACCTGCCTTGCCGGCAGGCAGGTTGCACGAATTATCACTAAGTAATTTTTATGAATCCAAAATGTTGTAGCAAAAATAAATCAATTGAATTTTTCGCGTTAATTCGTGAGATTAGTGTTCAAATTATTTTTGAGATAGCTCCCCAATAATTAGCCCCTACGCCCTACAAGTCTCCCACTTCGGGACAACCGAAGGTTGGGAGCGCAGCTCGTTAGAGGGGGTGTAACATCTCCTTCACCAATCCCGACACTACCTTACCATCTGCCTTACCGGAAAACTGTTTGGTAGCAAGACCCATTACCTTGCCCATATCGGCAGGCGAAGTTGCTCCAACCTGAGTTATTATTTGTTGCAAAGCCGCTTTAATATCAGCTTCAGTCATTTGAGCAGGTAGGTAGGCTTGAATAACTTCAATTTGCTGAAGCTCCACATCTGCCAAGTCTTTACGATTTTGTGTTGCATAAATATCAGCAGCCTCTTGGCGCTGCTTTACCATCTTTTGCATGGTCTTTATCTCATCATCTTCTGTAACAGGTTTTCCCGATGATTTTAAAAGCAACAAAGCAGCTTTTATGCCTCTTACCGCATCTAACTTACCCTGATCTTTTGCCAGCATGGCAGTTTTTATATCTGTATTTATTTTTTCTTCTAGGCTCATGAGTAATTATTTTGTGTTTTTACGAATGTACGAATTAATAAGGGCTTGTTTGGCGGGTTGAGTATCAGATAAAATTAGGTTATCCTGAATTTTTCTCTCCGTTCTTCGCGATTCATACTTTGCGCTCTTTGCGGCTCCTGAACTTAACAGCCATTTTAACGCATGGTAGCCTGCCGCAGTAGGGATACAGCACACAAAGGGCGCAAAGAACAATCAAATATACCTTAAGTTAATTTTTTTTGTCAAAACCAATACCATACATTTGCGTAATGAAGCTAGAACTCCTTCTCTCACTTCTATTCTTTGGATGCTTTAGTCTAAAAAGCAACGGAGAAGACCTGCAACCACAAAAATCCGAGGGCAACTCTTTGTATTTCCTATATAACAGCTACTCCACTCCTGTTTTTAATAAGGACTTAAATGCAAAACTTTTCCCTATGAGGGAAAATGAGTATTTCGGAAATTCATTTGGAATTTATGAAAGCCTTGGCACAACAGCAAACAGGTGGGTAGAGAAAATGAATACAGGTGTTTTTTCAAGATACACAATAGATTTTTACTTTGATAGCAAGGGAATTCATAAACTCTGGTCTAAATTTTGTCTTGTCCTGAAATAAGTTTATAATTTATTCATTTAAACCCTCAAAAAAAATGACCCACACAAGGTCATTTCTTTATTCAACCACTGATGCAAGATCAGGGTTTTCAACTACATAACACACGTTCTTTAGGGAATAGTTATTAGGAGTTAGGGATTAGAAAACAGCCTAATACCTATTAACTAGTTTCAGTCCGGTTTATCGTGCAGGAAAGAGTTGTCAGGGCGCAGGCTAGGTTTCTTTTCTTCTGTACCAAGGCTTAAGCGAGATATTTCTGATTCCGAAGAATGAGGAGTATCGTTTAAAGTATAGTTCTTGCGCTTGTAGGCTGGTTCGTTTTCTAACTCTGCTAAGCCACCAGGAGTTTTAACTTTAAAGCTAAGTTCACGTAGCTTCTGAATTTTTTCCTGTGCCTTTGCTCTTGCTTCGCTATCGGAGATAGGAGGCTGCGAGCTAAGTGTTACCTCAGCAATTTTTGTAACCTTTGAATCTGCTCCAACATCAGCGCTAGGTGTTTGCAGGCTGTTGGTGCTTAAAATATTTCTTTTGATATCCATGTTTACCGAAGGAGCTTCTGCTCTAATCTCATCCTTGGCTTTCACAACAATAGGCGCTTCATCGTTTTTCATTTCAGGAGTTTCTTCGTGTTTATCTGTTACTGTTGTGTTTGAAGACATATCAAAAGTAAAGCTTACTTCTTCTGCTTCTTTAACAATCATAAATGGATCTGGCTGTGTTTCTTCTTCCACCTCTGTGGTATCTGCTGGAGTAGCTTCTACAATGATAGGAGTAGTTATTTCTTCTACCATAGATACTTCTGGAGTTTCGTCAACTACTGGAGTTTCAATTTCAGCCACAACTTCAACTTTTGTTTCAGCAATTGGCTCAGAAACAATATCAACGGTAGGTTCTGAAACAACTTCTGCAACAAGTACTTCAACCACTTCTTCTATAACTTCTATTTTAGTTTCTGCAATAGGCTCTGGAGTTACCTCAGCAACAACAATTGGATCCAACTTCACTTGAATGTGTACAGGCTCTGCTGGTTTTTCTACCGCTTTCTTTAATTCAATAATTGGCTCAATAGTTTCTGAAGATGGTGTATTTCTCAGCTCAACATCGTTTGTTTTTTCAAGAGTTGCTTCTTTTTTAGCTGCTAATATTTCAGACTTAAGCATGATGGGTTCAGACTCTTCTGCCTCTATCTTTTTAGCTTCAATTTTTTTCTCAGCAATAAGAGATGCTTTCACTTCTTCCAGGTGCACCATTTTTACTTCTGGCTGTGCGGTAGTTTCAAATCCTAGCTCAGCAGCTTTGCGGTCAAATCCGCTGGCAATAACCGTAACGCTTACTTTATCGCCCAAGGTTTCATCCGTGCCGTATCCTTTAATCATCTCTGCAGTTTGTCCTGCCGCTTCCTGAATATATTCTGTAATCTCACCTAATTCATCCATCGAAAGTTCATCCTTCCCTACTCCGCAAGTAATGCTTACTAATACATAGCGCGCACCACGGATGTCGTTATCATTTAATAAAGGAGAGTTTAATGCTTGAGTTACCGCTTTTAAAGAACGCCCTTCGCCAGATGCCATTGCAGAACCCATGATGGCAACGCCACTGGTTTCCATCACTCTGCGCACATCGTTAAAATCTACGTTGATGCGAAGCGCAACGTTAATTAGCTCAGCAATACATTTTGCTGCAGAGCTCAACACATTATCTGCATGTGCAAATGCTTCGCTCACTTTTAAGTTATGGTAGATCTCACGTAGCTTGTCATTTAAAATAACAAGTACAGAGTCAGAATATTTTTTTAGCTCCGACAAACCATTTTCTGCTTGCTTCCTTCTTAACTTTCCTTCCCATGCAAAAGGAAGCGTACAAATTGATACGGTTAAGATGCCCATCTCTTTTGCGATCTGTGCAATTACAGGAGCTGCTCCAGTTCCTGTTCCACCACCCATACCGGCCGTGATGAATAACATTTTAGTGCCTTTTAATACATCTCTTAGCTCTTGTTCATTCTCTAACGCAGCTTTCATTCCCATTTCAGGAAGCGCACCAGCTCCAAGACCTTCAGTAAGCGTAGCGCCCAACTGAATTTTTAATGGCACCGGACTTGCATCAAGCACCTGACGATCTGTGTTACAAACAATAAAGTCTACATCTTTAATTCCTTGCTTGTACATGTGATTGACAGCATTGCTGCCACCGCCACCAACGCCTATCACTTTGATGATAGAAGATTTTTCTTTGGGTAAGTCAAACTGCATAGTTAATTTGTTTAATGAATTAAGTAAAAGTACGTTGAGTTAAGCCTTAAATGAAAAAGTTAAGCCATACTTATTCACTATACATTGTGAATTACTACCGATAGTTATGAGCAAAAAAAAAGCATGCCTGAAGTAGCATGCTTTTAATATTAGACCTCTTTCATAAGTCATAAAAGTTCAAAATTATAAATTCCACAGATAATTTTCATTCTTTGGGAATGTTTTTCTCTTCTATTTCTGTACCGTTCAGCCATTATCCTGAATACTTTTATTTTTC
>Ga0163151_10001018_pt1 | contig 48648 bp, 35 predicted proteins | sample OliLakLV19MP5IB2_FD_145596 | JGI IMG/M metagenome (GOLD analysis project Ga0163151, IMG submission 145596) | Freshwater microbial mat bacterial communities from Lake Vanda, McMurdo Dry Valleys, Antarctica - Oligotrophic Lake LV.19.MP5.IB-2 | ecosystem: Environmental > Aquatic > Freshwater >...
CCCAAGCCCCGGCTACGCGCCCTTGACGCGATTACCCGCGCTGCAATCTGCAATAAAAAACGCTACACAACACCTAAGAAAAACTATCCGCAATGCAAAATTGAGGTTGACGGGGACATAGATAGCGATAGCTCACGTCCATCGCCTTGGTGTTGTTGACCGTGGTCGACTCATTGCAGGTGAAGTTGCCGGTGCCCGAGCAGATGCGCTTGACCCAGCCGGTGCTGACGTCGGTCTGCATCAATCGCTGCATCGCGCCACTGGACAAGCTGACCTGGGTCGCGTTGCCATAGGCGTCTTGCGCCATCACCTTGCGTAGATACTGGTTCGGATCGGCAGCCTGCTCCAGCAAAGCCTCACCTTGCGCAAACCCCAATGCGTTGTAGCGATAAACCACAGACACACCATCAGGCATCACAGCCTGCTTGGCGCGACCAAAGTTTTTGTCGTGGCGCGTGGTACTGACGAAGCTCTCGGTGCCGCTGCCCGTCTTGATCCATTGCTCAACGCGATTGGATCGGTACAGTGCATCCACGTCAAACAGGTGACGCGACGATTCGAGCACCACGCCACTGCCCTGCCGCGTCAGCGTGCGCGATTGCTCACGCAGGATGCCGGCGCCCAGGGTGTCGTAGACAAAGGTGTCGACACCGATGTCGCGCAGGTTTGCTGTATTGGGCGCCAGCGCCTGCTCGTTCCAATTGCGCTGCGTTACCCGTCCCAGCACGTCATAGCTGAACGTCGTCACCCAGCCGCGTGCATCAGTTTCAGATTTGAGTTCGCCAGCGCCGTTGTACAGATAGCTGCGGGCGCCCTGGTTGGGATCGAGCGAACTCAAACGCCGGCCCAGCCCGTCATAAACCGCCGTTGTCGCCATACCCGCCGCATCGACCAACCGCACCACGTTGCCGCCACCGTCGTAAACGAAACGGGTATCGCCGCCATTGGCATCCGTCGTCTCCAACACTTTGCCCGCGGAGTTGAACAATCGCGACATGGCCAACAATTGACCGTAGGCGCCATTGCAGGTCGGTGCCGCGCCCAGCTGCGCCGGTGGGGTCACGCTGGTGCAGGTCTGTACGCCGATATCGGTGCGTAGCCCCTGCGGATAATACGTAGTCAGCAATACACTGGTGACCCCGCCACCATCCAGACGCAGACGCGGCGTCCACTTGGCAATCATGCGGCCGTAAACATCGTAGGCATGCTCGGTGCTGTAGCCAGGGGTGCTTGCCAGCGTCGGCTGCGATTCACTCTTGAGGCGCCCAAAGTCGTCGAACGTACGGTAGACCGATCGATACTCGTTGCCGGCGAAACCCTGCGCACGCTCCGCCACCACATTGCCTTCAGCATCGAAAAAGCGATAGCGCACCGGCGCGCCCTGCTGCTCCACCACCTCGCGCAACACAGCGACGCTGGATGTACCGGCACATCGTGTGGGTGGCCCCGCGCCACACCATTGCCGCGCTGTGTGCTGGGGCGTGGCACTGCTCATCAGCGCTGCGCCGGCCTTGGGGAATTCCTGTTTGATCGGGCGACCGAGCGCATCGAGCAACACGCTGGTAGTCAACCCGTTCGTACCGGCGCAGGACGAGTTTGTGGTCATCGGCTGACGCACCGTCAAGGCTGCTCCGTGCCCTGGATCAAAAGTCGAGCACGTCGCGTGACCCGCCGCATTGAACACACTCAGCGGAAAGTAACCCGTGCTGTCGCTAGCGTTGGTACAGGCCGCGCCGGTGCACCATTGCGTGGTGGCGGTGCGCGCCGCCTCGCCCTGGATGTACTGCGTTACCAATGACGGATTGCCGAACACGTCAAACGATGCCTTCGCCGACGATGACCAACCCGCAACGCCGGGATCAGCGCAGGTGCTGGCGAGCGCGGGATTGAGCGTTGCAAGCGCACCATTGAGCACCATCTGGCAATTGGGTTGGCGCGTGATCAGGTCGTACCCGGTCAGGGTGGTGGTGGATTGCGATGGCGGGCTGGCACCAATAGGCAGGCGCGCATCCACAACGCTCGACGTCTGCACGCTGCGGACCAGGCGATCGGGCCACCAGATCGCGGCAGTGAGCGGATCGTAGGTGGAACTCGCAACGCTAGTGCGCACGATATCGCCACTACCGAGTTCAGCGATGTCCCGCGTGATCGTTGTGGTGATGCCGGGATGACCGTAGCTGTCGTAGTTGGCAAGCGTGGTGATGGTCTGGCTGACGACCGAACCGTTGGTGGGATCGAAGGTCTCGGCCAGCATGCTGGTGGGCTGCACGCTAAAGCGCCCGCCCGTCGCGCTGGTCAGGTAGCCACGCTGCTCGCGCGACAAGCGGCCGGGGAAGACGATCCCTGGCACGGGCAAAACAGTAATCGCCAAAGTGGAAATGGGCGGATCGATCGGGGTGATATGCGCATCGGGCGGACACTCGAGCATGGACAGATTGGCTGCCGAAGAGGTGGCCGCACTGCAACTGACCAGCCCCGACATCGGAAAGTAGTGTTCGAAGCGTGTCAACGTGCGCGTGCCCGGCAGTAGCTGTCCGCTGGTGGTAAGCGCATCCACTTCCTCGATGATGTCCCGGAAACCGCGGAAGCCACGTCCCGCATTGTTGTAAAGCGCTTCGCGGTAGCCGAAGCTGTGCGTGCGTTGGTAGACACGTTGACCGCTACCGCCATTCACCGTTTCGGTGTAGGTACTGAGCACCGGCATCGAGGAGGTGAAGTAATAATGCTTCTCGCGCGCCGTGCCACGCAAACCACTGCTCGGAATCTCGTACAACGGCACCTCGTCTGGTCCGCGGCCTGCACTGCTGGACAGCGGTTGATAGCTGAACTGCCATTGCTTAAGCGGCGTGGCCGTCGACGAAAGCTGAATAGCCGAGGCCAGCAACTCCGGTAGCGGCGGCGCGGAGCCCGCGGGCAGCAAACCCACGCCGAGCACACCGAGGTTTTCGGTCAGGTAATGTCCGAAAGCCAACTTGTTGAATGTTGAGACGTTGGGGTTGAATTCACTCGGCACGACAAGCGAAGTGCCATTGGGCTCCGCGATAGAAACGTTGGGCAGGTTCAGCGGGCCATAAGAACTCGCAACGATCCAACCGTTACAAAGCGCGGGCTGGCTCGAAGGGCAAGTGACATTGTTCGAAGTTGGAATTTGGCAACGTTTCCCATCGATCGGGTCGTCTCTCATTCGGTTCTTACAGTCGAAATGCACCGGGGCGTCATCGAGCCCGTCGCCGAAAAGATCTTTCACGTCTCCGCTCGCGTTGGTGATCAGCTTGGTTTGACCGAGCGCTACGAGACGGTACTCGAGTGCGCCGGTACCGGCGACACGGGTCTCAGCGAATTTGAACGCATTGGCGTAATACAGGCTCGAGTCAAACGAACCGAAACCATTGGCATACATCTCTTTGGTTCGGACACCGGAGACCTCGGTTCCCGCTTTCAACGCAGGGTATCCATGCAGGCTTGTGCCCGGACAGAAATAAAAGTTTTCCAGAGGCGGACCCGCGCCGCCGTTTGGTTCGGGCGCTGCACCACTGCTCTCGGCGACCGCGCCCGCTTCATCGATAAATTCATACCTCTGCTCGTTGCCCCGAACCTTGAGCATGGTACAGAGCCGTGCCGCAAAGTGACCCGGTGAGATGATTTCGGGACGGCCATCACTATCGAAGTCGTGGGGAATCGCGAACTGAGCGCCGAATGGCGGAGCCACAATGACCCCGATTGAACCATCAACGGCGCGCAGCTCGATGGGAGCGGTGTAGAGCGTATTGCTGTTGCCCTTGCGTCCGGTGTTGAGACGGACACGTGTCAGCTTGGTGTAATGAGAAATCACAGGCGGGTCGTGGTCATAGACAAGGTCTTCCAACCCATCGCCATTGACGTCGAAGCGCATGACTGCATGCGCCGCTTCGTCGCGAGGTCCCGAGGTACCCCACCATCCTTCCTGTGCCATCCCAGGTCCGAGCTGGTCACTCCAGGCGACCAATGGATCACTCTCACTAGTGAGCAAGTTGCCCCAACCCAGGATGCCGGACTGAGCCGGTGTAACGCCAAAGCCGTTACGCCGACCAAAATGGAATTGCGGCTTGTGGGCATCCAGCGAGACGCTCCGCATCTCGAGCAGGCCATCGCCGTCCATGTCACCGTGTAAACTTGCAGACGCGTAATCTCGGTTGGAGAGGTAGCGGGGAACATCGAACAGCATGGTCGGGAACGGCCCGACATACGCCGGGTGGGGCTTACTGGGCAAGCAGCTCTGGTAGATTGGTGCCGCGCCAAATCGAAACTGGGTGCCGCCGCGCACGGATAGGTTGGCGAAAACCTGCAATACCGGTACACCCATTACGGGTTCGGCCGGGTCATCGCTTCGCCGGCAACTTTGGGCAGCAGGGTCCGCGTACGGCACGCGCCGAGACAACAACAAGTCCTTCAGGCCGTCGCCATTGACGTCGACAAAACTCGTTCGGGTGCGCAAACTGGCTGGGTCATTACCGCGCTCCCACAAACTTGACGAGGGCGGCCCGATCGACTTGTAATATGCCGATTGTGTGGATTCGACTAAACCCGAACCTGTCGTGTCGCCCGCAAACACATTGGACTCAAACGCAAACGACTGCGCGCTCCAAGTTCCGGCGTCGCCAGAAAAGGTTCCGACTCTCAACCGGAACTGGACATTGCATTCCTTGATCAAGTGGCTGGGCGAGTCGCTGTGTAGAAACTCGCGGCATCCTACCTCTGTCCTTTCCAGATACCACGCATCCACTCGCCCATCGTTGTTCAGATCGTCCCACTCGCGGAAGTTCATAGCGCTCGATAAACCGCTGACGGGTACTTGTGTCAGGTCGTCTGTAAACCAACCATCAGGCGCTCGGAAGACTTGGCCCCCGTTACGATCCGCGTTGAGGCGGACTACGTAGTCGGCGCGCGGGTGATAGACGTTGAACGGTGCCAAAGTATCGGTCACCAGGGTTTCCGGAGTGCCGTCGCCATCCAAATCACCAAGCTGGCCAACGTAGCGGATCGGCCTGGGATCGTTCGGACCGAAAGGAACACCGTCCTCCGGCACCGCATCAGCAGGCGGCGGAACAATGGAATCAATCTCGGTCATCCTTCTGAAATCCAGCCTCGGCCCGCTGCGCTCATTCCAGCCAAACACGGTCTTGGGAAGACACGATGTGTCGTTGCTGCCACACACCAGCACATCGCGCAACAGGCTGCGTGCGCTGTAGCCGCTGGGGGCCGCATAGTTGAGCTCATAGCGGCGCACGCGCGCGCTGTTGGCGCTTACCGTGATCGTGCGCAGGCGCCGTGTTTGTTCGACCAGTGCGCCAGCCAAATACGATGAACTGCGATCAGATCCGGCGTTGGTCCAGATCGAAGTTGTCTTGGCGCCGCAGGGATTGGTGGCGGCAGGCGCGACAACGCCCGGGCGCTCCTCGTAACACAGATCGACGAAGCGGTTTCCGCTGGTGACAGAGCTTGAAACAAAATCGGTGTACTGGATACGAGTGAGCAAAGACTCGCCGCTGCCCACTGTGCCGCCGGTGTTGTAAAGATAGGTCACCGCATTGCCGGCGCCGTCTTGGCGGCGGGCCAGTTGCCAGCTCAGCGTTTGCGGGGTGGCGAGTCCAGTGACGTCAACATTGACCCGACTGTTGGGAGATGCGGTAGGGTCGCCATACACGGCGAATTGTCCATTGCTGTATTCAACCGTAAACCGGGTTGTGGTTCCGGTCAGACTTCCGCCGAGTTGTCGCACGCGCAAAAACTGATCCACTTCGGTGCGGTACTCGGCATCGCCAGTGCCATACGAACCTGACACTGCAACCAATCGCTGGCCGTCCAGACACAGCCGATCATTGTTCGAAAATTCCACTCCGCCGGGCTGGTTGGCGTCTTGATCGATGGTGCGTGGGCAACGATGAATGCTGGACGTTCCACTCAGACCCCAGCCCATGCCGGCCAGACCATTGCCGCCGCGACTGCTGTAGGCCAACGCGAGTTGCGGCTGCATGCCATGTCGTCCGGGCGCCACTTCGATTGGAATATTCAATGCCGCCGAACCGCCGCTGGCCTCGACCTGCAACGGAATCGATCCGGCCAATGGCACACTGGCGCTGCCGTCGGAGTTTTCCGTGGGGGTCCACCCGGCGTTGAATTGGGGGTCGTCTGGAGTTTCGTAGTCTTGTGCAGTGAAGTTTTGCGCAGTGACAGCACGCGCTGAGGCACACACATTGAACACTTCGGCCGCCGCTTTGTATTGCCGGCCTGGAACCAGTCCTGCGACCGCAACGGATTGATTGATCGCTGCAGGTGTATTGAGCGTGACCAATTTTTCGACTACCAGTTTGAGCGGGCTCGCCTCATAGATGCGAAGACGGATGCCGCGCAGGGGCGTATCGATCGACACGCCCTGAGCTGTGGTCACCGTAAACTGCTGGCCATCGGCCGATGTGGCGCCAACGATCATTGTTGGCGTTGGCACAGTGGTTGGCACAGGTGGTGATCCGAACGCGCAATAGCCAGATGTATTCCTGCCCACGCCCAGCACCCTTGTTTCAAATAGCGGCAATTGCGTGTTGTCTGCTGTGGCATATGCCATGAGCTTGAAGGTGTCGCCGGCGATCAATGCCTCGGCGCCGGTAGCACTTGATGCAACCGGCATCGGCAGACCATCGGTGGGCGAGCGCAACTGTCCGGAACTCAAGACGGCAACGTCGGAACCCCCAAATGGCGCCGCCAAGCGTCTGCGTACAATAGTGAGTGCGGGATGCGCGCCCTCGGTCATGAAGTGCACGCGCAATCGACAAAGACCATCTATCGTTTGACACAGCTGCGCGTCGTCACTGTCGCCGATGGCGAATTCCACGCGCAGTCGTGTCAGTCCGTTTAGCTGCGACACAACCGAGGAGTATGGAAAGGCGGGGTCCGCGAACGGTGCGCGCAGTAGCAATAAATTCGTTCCCACTACCGCAACGCTCAACGGGCTGGTATCGGTGTTTCCACCCGGTGGCTGTTGTGCTGGCACCTGACCGGCTTCACGCACAATGGTCAATGAGCTGCGCTTGATGCCTTCGGATGTTGCGCTCCATCCACCACGCACCAACTTGCCAACACGGATAAGGTAGTTGTTCGAATTCCAGGTACTACATCCGCTCGGTTGGTTGCTCGCATCGCACAGCAGCGTCCACGGGGTGTAGCCTTTGGAGCGCATTGCGCATACGGCCTTCGACGGGCTGATCTCTAGTGGCGGATACAGCGCAGTAGACCCATTGGCAAAGCAAACACGATCGTTGTCGGCTCCCACGATCCAGCGCGGGCTACCGTCCTGATCGAAATAGGAAACGACGTGGTGTTCGTTGACGACTGCACTGCCCTTCGGCTTCCAGAACACGGGAATCCAGAACCAGCCAGCGGCCGAATGCTCATCCGCCCAAAGCCCAGAGTTACCATCGTCAACGAGGTCCGCGGCAACGAAATTGCCCAGACAGTCTTCAGTGCCGATGCTGGGAGCTCCCGGTCGGAGCGTCACACTTGGCGTGAGTACCCAGGAAACAGCCGCTTGATCCGGACGTTGGCCGACGGTGTAGCCGTTGGCGCCGAAGTAAACTGTAACTTCACCCACTTTTTCTGCGGTTGGCGCATTCGCGCCGTTGCCTGGATCCACCTGCCGGATTGGGCCAAAGCCACCATCGGCAAAATCAACTTGTCTGTACCGATAGAGGATGCCGTCCCATTTCGGTAGCCCGTCCGATCCAACGCCAAATCCGTTGTTTGGGCTCGTGGGATTTGCCGTGGCGCCATACCACACGGGCACCCATTCGCTACCACGCGACTCGTAGGTGTAATTGACAACGAAGAGCTTGTCCGCTTGGGCGGAAGATCCTTCTGCCAAATTGCCGTACCAGAAAAAGTCCCAGCCCTGACCACTGCGTCGCAGATTGAAGTACCGACCAGGAATCAGCTGTCCGCCACTGAGCGGCTCGGGAGCTACTTGCCGCCCCTGTTCGCAGATGGTCGTAAAGTCGCTGGCAATCGCTGTCTGTGGCAGCCACGCTGCTGAAAGCAGTACTACCGCAAACAGGCGCGCAATCGCCCGCAAATCTTTGGCAATAAACATGGTCCTTCCTTGGTCATTTCTGCATCCGTGCTTCACAACGCGGGCGACAACAAATCGAACCCATAAAAACCGCGAGTGCTGGCAATAGATACTGTAAGGGGCGCGGATAGCATCACATTCGTTGAGATTTAGCAAATCATTGCAACAAACAATATAAAGAGAGCAAGTTAACTATTTGTTTTTGCGGTGATTGGTGTGGATACATAGACCGACACGGCGATTCAGATCTGTGACTTCGCCGCATTCTAAGACGCGCCGAAGAATCGCTTGATACGAAGATGCTGCTTGACTCACTTGAATAACAACTCGATCTTCAAACGCGGCTAGTAGAGCGCGCCGATGATGGCTGTGGGCAAGACGAAGTTGTTGGTGTGGAACACCAACTTGTTGCCGGACTCAGGGTCCTTGAAGCGGATGCGGCGCGGATGCGTCGGATCGGATCAGGGCGTGCACTGGAAGTAGAGGATGTTGTCGGTATTGACGGCGACCGACTGGCCCAGGCTGACGGTGCCTGCTTTGCGCAGGTGTACTTCATCGCGATGCAAACGCAGTTCATCGTCTTCGCCGGACTTGACGAAGGTGCCGTTGGTGCTGCGATCGGCGATCATGAAATAGCCACGCTTGTATTCGATGGTAGCGTGGTTACGCGATACCCATTCGTTGTCGACCACCATACTTGAGGTCGCATCGCGCCCCAGCGTAAAGGGCTGCGACGAGGGGCTCAATTCAATCACCAGGCCTTTGAAGCGGATGGTGAGCCGGGCGCCGCCTGCGGCCTGCAGGTCGTCCAGGCGGATGGCGCGTTGCACGGTGGTGACGTTGGACAAATCCTCTTGCCAGATCACGTCGACAATCTCGATCGGTTCGATCTTGCCGCTGACGCGGACCGCACCCAGCGAGCGCGTCTTGATCGAGCCGAGATTGGTCATACCGCGAATGGTGGCGACGGTGGTCACGATCTGTTCGCGTTTGGAAGATGAGCCCATGCGCGCGGCGGTGTTGACAGCGTCACCGAACACGTCGTTGTCTTCGACCAGCGCGTCACCATGATGCAGTCCAACACGGATGGCGAGGTTGTCCTTCACGAACACCGGATCGTGCGCCATGCGTTTTTGCATATCGATCGCGGCCAGCACGCCGTTGAGCGCACCAGGAAACGTGCACATCACTTCATCACCGATGGTCTTGATGACACGACCCGCGTGACGCCCGGTGATTTCTGTCAGAGCGTCGAGCACGCCGGAAATGATGCGCCGAGCCTCCACGTCACCGCGCAGCTCAAACAGCTTGGTGCTGCCGCTGACGTCGGCAAATAAAATGGTAAGTGCGCGGGTTTCTGACATGGCTGGGGCATGATAGGCGAATCTGCGGAACGGCTCCAGCATTCTTGTTGAGCAAGTTGCGGACCCGGCACTCTTGTGGAGCGGGGCTTGCTCCGCTGATTTGGCTTTTGCGGCCATGAAAAGCAAGTGCAGCGGAGCAATCCCCGAGTTACAGCGGCGGAGCAAACATGCCGAGTTGCGCCTGGCGGGCGAGCGCCAGCAAAGCCTCGGCAACGGTCTGGTCGGTGGGCAGGATCAGGTTGGCTGCGGCAGCCAGCGGCGTATAAGTGTCATCACCGACGATGCGTCGGATCTGCTTGCCGCCCTGCCCGCCCTCGATCAGTGCCGTCATCACGCCTTCACCGATGCCGGCGCTACGACGCCCTTCATCGAGCACCAGGATGCGCTCACAGGCCGCGGCATGGCGAACAATGGCGGCCGCATTCAACGGTTGCAACCAACGCAAATCCACTACGCGCGTCTGCTTGCCGGTGCGCTCTGCAACCGTTTTTGCCGCCCGCAGCGCCATCGGAACACCATTGCCGAAGGTGATCACCAGCAGATCGGTCGCGTCTGCTGCATACACGCGTTCTTCACCATAGGCCACTGCCTGGTCCGGCGCGGGATAGGGCGTCAACCAGCCACCGTCTCCGGCCGCATACAGGTCCTTGGTCATGTACAGCGCGATCGGCTCCAGAAAAATGCCGACGCGCCCGTTCACTTTGGACATCGCGACCAGGGTGCGCAGCATGCCGACCGCATCGTCACCGCGACTGGGACAGGCGATGGTCAGGCCCGGAATGTCGCGCAGCGCCGCAATTGAATTGTCATTGTGAAAATGACCACCAAAGCCGCGCTGATAGCCCAAGCCAGCCATGCGCACGACCATGGGATTGGCGTACTGACCGTTCGAGAAAAACTGCAGCGAACAGGCTTCGCCGCGAATCTGATCGCAGGCATTGTGGTAGTAGGCGAGGTACTGGATCTCTGGAATCGGCAGCATGCCCATGTTGGCATAGCCCTGCGCCAGCCCAAGAATCGTGGTTTCATCGAGCAACGTATTGAACACGCGCGTGCCCTTGAAGGCCTTGTACAGACCCTTGGTCACGGTGTACACGCCACCTTTTTGGGCGACATCCTCGCCGAACAGCAGTGTCTCGGGGTACTTGCAGAAAATGTCGTGCAACGCATTGTTGATCTGGATCGCCAGATGCCGCGGCGGCTGATTTTCTGGCAGCTGTTTTTCACTGCCAAAGACTGCCAGGCGCTTTTCGGCATAGTCGGCGCGGGTCGCCTCGGCTTGGACCTTTTCCGCTGAGAACGGAGCGAGCGGCCGCATCACCTCTTCCTTGCTCAGGATTTTCGGCGTTTTGTCGGCACGCTCGGCAGCGTCCATGCACTTCTTGCGGGTGGACTCGTAAAGCGCCAGCAGTTGATCCGAAGTGAACAGGCCCGAGGCCAGCGCGATCTGCGCCGAACGTAGCAGCGGGTCACTGGCTTCGACCGCGAGCAGCTCTTCGATCGCGCGATACTCGACCTCGAAGTCGGTTCCAGCGTGGCCCATGATGCGCGTGGTTTTCAGGTGCAGGAAAGTGGGTTGGCGCGCGGTTCGACAATGCATCACGGCGCGTGCGACCTGCTCGTAACCCGACGCAAGGTCCAGTCCATCGGCAAAGAAGTAGGCCAGATTGGGTCGATGCTGGAATGAATTGGCGATCCAGCCACTGGGCGTTTTGACCGAGATGCCGATGCCGTTGTCCTCGCAGACAAATAGCACCGGCGTCGGCAGCTTTTGATAATCGCTCCACTGCGCCGCATTGAATGCGGTCTGTGCAGTGGCGTGATTGGCCGAAGCATCGCCGAACGAACAGATTGCAATGCTGTCCGCGGGTATGGGCAGCGTGTGGCCGATGCGGCGTCCATGCTCGATGGCCAGCGCGGTACCCAGTGCCTTGGGCAGATGGGAGGCGATGGTCGAGGTTTGCGGTAGCACCCACAATGGTTTGGAACCCCAGACCTTGTGACGGCCACCCGAGATTGGATCATCCTGGCTCGCGGCAAAGGAAAGCGCCGAGTCCGTGATCGGATCCATGTTCGGCAGCTTGCGAAAACGCTCGGCCATGAACCCGCCGCTTCGATAGTGCAGGAATGCCGGATCGGTATGTCGCGTCAATCGCGCCACCATGGCATTGCCTTCGTGCCCGGAACTGCCGATCGTGTAGTACACCTTGTTTTGCAAGCGCAGCACGCGCGCCATCAGATCAAGGTGACGACTGATCAGCTGCGATTCGAACAGTGCGAGAAAATCGGTGGCGGTGCACACACTGCCAGGCAACACCGGGGCATCGGCGCCGGGCTTGGCCGAGACGCCACCGTTGTAGCCACGCACGAACTCGATGAAGTTCTCGTCACAGACCTGAGCCCGATTGACGTTCTTGGCGCGGGCGGAAATAACCGGTTGGGCGACTTCGGAATTGGCAACTTCAGGCTTGGTGACGTCAGGCGTGACGTGGGACATGGGCTTCTCGGGCGAATCAATGGGATTGAGTGACAACAGTCTGCGCGACAAATCGCGGCGTTGCGCGCACGCGCTGCAACCAGGCGACGATGTTTGGGAAACGCTGCAGGTCGAATCCGCCGGCCGTTGCTGTGTGGGTGTAAGCGAACAGCGCGATGTCGGCAACGCCGTAAGCGGAATCGACCAGGTATTCGCGCGAATCGAGGTGCTTTTCCATCACCTCCAGCGCAGCATAACCGCGCTCGCGAAGGCGCGGCAGTTCCTGCTGGCGCGGATGATCGGCCGGCAGCCAGCCGGCGATGAAGCGCGCGACAGCGATGTAGGGTTCGTGGCTGTACTGCTCAAAAAACATCCATTGCAAAGCGCGTGCGCGCTCAAGGCGATCGCGCGGCAGCAGGTCGCTGCCTTCGGCAAGATAGAACAGCATGGCATTGGACTCGGCAAGAAACTCGCCGGTCGGCAACTGCAACAGCGGCACTTTGCCGTTGGCATTCATTGCCAGAAACTCAGCGTTGCGCGTTTCGCCGGCGGCGCTGTTCACTTCGATCCAGCGGTAGGACAAACCCAGTTGCTCAAGCAGCAACTCGATCTTGTAGCAGTTGCCAGATGCCTTCATGCCATAGACGGTGTACATAGTGCAGCTTCAGAGTTTGCCCACGTACTGGCAACCCGGCATGAATTTACTGATGTCGGGATAGTCCGATGTCTCACAGCGCCAATTGATCATGCCGCTGCGCATCGCCAATTCAAGGTCGGGTATCAGGCTGATGACGCCGCCATCCACGCCACTGCGCTGGTCATAGATCATCTCGATCTTGCCACCGTAGCGCACATGCATTTCACGAAGACTTTGTCCGCGCAGATCCGCGGGCACCGGCAAGCCGGCTTCGGCATTGGAGTTTGGTGCCACCCCGTTGGTCATGAAAGCCTCCGAGATTGCGACCTTGGCGGAACCTACCCTGGCAAAATCAGAGGCGATGAAGGACCCAGCGATGGCAGACTGACGCGTGACGATGTGCTCCTCCACCGTCTCGACTCGATCTCTGAGGTCAGAGGTTTCGCTCTCCAGTTGGTCGATGCGTTCATCACTCTGGCGCACGGCACCACTGAGTTGCTTGGTTGCTTCGGCGACAACCGCGGTGGACTTGGCCAGCTTGCCGGTGTCATCAGCGATGCGCGCAGTGCGCACGTCTTGCACGTCGTCACGTTGCGAGCCGCGCATCAATAAAAAACCGCCAACGACAAACAGGGCAGCAGCGCCGACCAGAAGCAAAATTTGCGGACGCATTCCCTACTCCTCAAAACGCCAGATACCCAACAAAACCTGCTGATCGACGAGCTTTGCACGAACTGATTGCGGCGAGCTGCTGGTGCGAAGTGGATGGAGCGATTAGAACGCGTTGATGCCGGTCAGCTCGCGACCAACCACCAGTTGGTGCACGGTCTCGGTGCCTTCGTAGGTGATCACTGATTCGAGATTCAATGCGTGCCGAATCGGACAGTACTCGGTGGTGATGCCAGCTGCACCGAGGATATCGCGCGCCTCGCGGGCGATGTCCAGGGCCATGCGCACATTGTTCCACTTGGCCAACGAAACCTGGGTCGGTTGCATGTTGCCGGCATCCTTCAAGCGCCCGAGCTGCAGCGACAGCAGCTGTGCCAATGTGATGCGCCGGCTCATGTCGGCAAGCTTCAACTGCACTGCCTGCGTTGCGGCAATGGGCTTACCGAACAGAATGCGCGATTTGGAATAGTCCACGGCTTCTTGCAGACAGGCAATGGCCGCGCCGATCGGTCCCCAGGTGATGCCATAGCGCGCCTGGGTCAGGCAGCCGAGCGGTCCTTTCAGGCCTTTGACGTTGGGCAAGCGACTGGATTCGGGTACTCGCACATTGTCCAGGAACAGCGCCGAGGTGACCGAGGCGCGCAGACTCATTTTCTTGTGCACTTCCTGGGCGGCGAACCCCGGCATGCCTTTCTCCACGATGAATCCGTTGATGCCATCGTCGGTCATCGCCCAGACGATGGCGATGTCGGCGAGATTGCCATTGGTGATCCACATCTTGGCGCCGTTGATCAACCAGTCGCTGCCGTCGCGCTTGGCATGCGTTTTCATGTTTACCGGGTCGGAGCCGCCATGCGGCTCGGTCAGTCCAAAACAGCCGATGACTTTGCCCGCTGCCATATCGGGCAACCAGCGGCGTCGCTGCTCTTCGGTGCCATAAGCGAAGATCGGATACATGCACAACGAACTTTGCACTGAGGCGAAGCTGCGAATGCCCGAGTCACCGCGCTCAAGCTCCTGGCAGATCAACCCATAGCTGACCGCATTCATGCCGGCGCAACCGTATTCGGTAGGCAGACTGGAGCCGAGCAGCCCCATCGCAGCCATTTCCGGAATCAGGTGATGCGGAAACTCGCCCTTCTCGAAACAGTCGCCGATGATTGGAATGACGCGTTCATCGGTGAAGCGTGCGACCGCATCCTGCACCGCACACTCCTCTTCGCTGAGCAGGGAGCGGATGTCGAAAAGGTCGTAGGGATTGAGTGCCATGGCAAATACCAGATCGGGCTGTAAAGATCCGGAATTGTAGTGCTCGCCTGCACCGGGCGTAACCCCGCGATGAGCCGCCGCTTGCGGTTAAACCGGGTGTCAGCTATTTGCCACACCGTGTGGCACATGGCCGGTTGCCACGTGATCGCGCGCGGAATCGCAATTGTGCTGCTGATCGTCAAAAAAGATATCGGCGCCGAAAGCCTGCAGAAACGGCCCCTTGCTGCGCCCACCCAGAAACAAGGCCTCGTCCACGCGCACGCCCCATTCACGCAGGGTCAGGATTACGCGCTTGTGCGCCGGCGCCGAACGCGCCGTTACCAAAGCAGTACGGATTGGCGAATCCTCGATCGGAAATGCTGCCTGCAGCCTTTGCAAGGCATCGAGAAAGCCGCGAAACGGGCCGCCGGACAACGGTACCTGCGCTTGCTCGGCTTCGTTGCGACTGAACGCCTCCAAACCGTGCTCGCGGCTGATGCGCTCGGACTCGTCCGAAAACAACACTGCATCACCATCAAAGGCAATGCGCAGCTGATCGTGCGTTGATGCAGCCGCTTTGCCGGGCAGGATTGTGGCCGCAGCAATACCCGCATTCAGTGCATTCTGCACATCCTCGGCGTTGCTGGACAGAAACAGGTCGGCACCGAATGGCTGCACATAGGGCCAGGTCGGTGAGCCATTGGTGAAGGCGGCGCGCACGATGTCGAGACCATAGTGCTCGATCGAATTGAAAATGCGCAGCCCGGTGTCGGACGAATTGCGCGACAGCAGGATCACCTCGATACGCGGCGCGCGCTCGCTGCGTCCATTCAGACGCAACAACTTCTGCACCAGATGGAATGCAATGCCCGGCTCCAGCAAGTCGTCTTCACGTGCCATCTGAAAGCGGCGATAGGCATCGATGCCATCGCTCTCAAACAGACGATGGCTTTCCTGCAGATCGAACAGCGCGCGCGAGGAAATCGCAACGACAAAACGATCGTCCACGGTTCCGCCCTCAGCCGCTTTCATTTTCGCATCACTCACTCAAATCCATCGCCGAACAAATACATCGCAGCCTGCACACGCTGGTACGCCGCCAGCGCATCGACCAGGCCCCAGCCGGTGAACGGATTCGGCCGATCGGAGCCGGCAAAGCCACCGCATGAGCCGGCTTGCGGCAGCGGCAGCGCGCTTTGCAGCATCACGTCGCGCACCGCGGGCGGATCGTTCTTCAAGGTCGGAAACGCGCTCATCAGCAACGCTGCAACACCGGCAACATGGGGCCCGGCCATGCTCGTTCCCGACAACGTACCGAAGCCTGTGCCAGGAACCGTTGAACATACCCCGCTACCCGGTGCAGAGATATCTGGCTTCATGCGATTGCTGCCGTCCGCTGTCACTGGCCCGCGCATACTGCTGGTATGAAGTGAATTGCCCGGAGTGTTACTGGTCCAGGCGACTGTCAGTGAATTTGCGTACATGGCTGCCGGCGCAGCAATCGAACTACATGTGGCGCCCATCGCGTTGCCTGCCGATGCCACAACCAGAACCCCTGCCGCGGTGAGATTGTTGACTGCGGTATTCATCTGCGACCAGTTGGCCGACGTACATCCCTCAGAGGTCGGACATCCCCACGAATTGTTGATGACATGCGGCGCCTTGGACGGATCCGGGTTGCTGCCAGATAAATCAGTCGGCGCGAGAAACCAGTCGAAACATTCGAGGTAGGTCGACGGCGTGCCATCACCCTCTTCCATGTTGCGGCAGCCGATCCACTGCGCATCGGGTGCGACGCCAACGGTAAAGCCGGTTGCATCATTCTCGCCAACCATGGTGCCCATGGTATGGGTGCCATGGTTGCTGTCATCGCAAGGGGAAACCACGTTCAATCCGCACGCGTTGCCTCCGTTAATGAACGCATGAATCGCATCATGCCAGTTGTAATTGTGGTCGGGCGGCGCGCCATTGCCCCGATATTGCGCGATCAGCGACGGATGATCGAAATCGTAGCCGGTGTCTTGGCCAGCGACGACGATCCCCTGGCCGCGAGCGCCGAGTGCCCACACGTCGTCGGCGTTAACGCGCTCGATGCCCCAGGGAACACCCGGCAAGTTGTTGCAGGCATCTTTGGGCGCAGCGTCCCTGCTCCCATCGGAGCCAGGCAGCTTGTTGCGCACCACCGGATCATCGGCGAGATAGCGCACGTCTGCGCGCGCCGCCAATGCACGCAACTGCGTAGATGTCAGTTCCGCCGAGATCGCATTGACCACGGTGAACGCGCGAAAGGCCACGCCTTGCTGGCGCAACCAGCGCACGATCGGGGCCTGTGACTGGCGTGCCGCTGCTGCCAGCGTGTCATAACTCCTGCGCAATCGCTGCTCGCGTGGCAGGTGATTCATCGGCTCAAGCAGGACCTTGGGCGCGGCACTCTGTGGCTCGATCAGAACACGCAACGGCTTGCTCGACTTGCCGCGCAGAGCAGCGACAATTCCCGGATCCATTTTTGCGCTCACGTCTGTCGTTGATGCAGTCTCAGCGGAGAATGCGGCACCCGCGCTGGTGAGTAGCACCGAAGCGATAAGCATGCAGGCAAACGGCGTCGCACGTCGACCGAAACCAGCCCCGGACTCAAAGCATGAATTGTTCATTGATGATGCGGTCCTCTAGTTTATGTTCCGGGTCAAAAAGCAGCGTTACCGTTCTATCCCTGGATTCGCGCACGGTCAACTCGATCACATCGCGCACTTCGTTGGCATCTGCAGTGGCGCTGACCGGGCGCTTGTAATGATCCAGAATTTCCAGTTTCAGCTCGACGTCGGAGGGCAGTATCGCGCCGCGCCAGCGCCGTGGTCGGAACGGCGAAATCGGTGTCATTGCCAACAGCCGGCTATCGAGCGGCAGGATCGGGCCGAACGCCGACAGATTATAAGCAGTGCTGCCGGCAGGCGTGGACACCAGCAGGCCATCGCAGATGAGTTCTGGCATTTTCTCAGAGCCATTGAGAAAGATGCGAATGTGCGCGGCCTGCTTGGTCTGTCGAAGCAACGACACTTCGTTGAATGCCAGTGCTTCGATCGTGGTTCCGGATTCGGAGACGACGCTTATTTCCAAGGGTCGCAGCAGGGTCGGCTCGGCACGATCCAGGCGCGACATCAGATCTTCTGGTCGCCACGCGTTCATCAGAAACCCGACACTGCCGAGCTTCATGCCAAATACCGGTTTGGATTTCTCGCGATACTTGTGCAAGGTCTGCAGCATGAAACCATCGCCACCGAGGGCGACAATCACGTCGGCCTCTGCCGGCGCATGCTCGCCGTGTTCGGCAATCATTGCGGCACGCGCCGATTGCGCTTCTTCAGAACGGCTGGCAACAAAGGCAACGCGTCGAGGGGAGACCGAAAGATTCATACGGTCAGGATGCCGCATGTACGCGTCAAGCGCCAGTCGTGGCAACTACCGTCATGGCGATTACCGGATCACAAAGTGCAAGGCCAATCCGCCATCACCCCCGCAGCCGCGCCGGCGCCGTGGGCACCACAATCAGGACAATCGGGATCAGCGCGAAACGACACCTCGCGAAAACGGCCCGACAATCCATCAAAGCACTGCAGTCGACCGATCAATGGATCGCCGATGCCGAGCAGCAGCTTGAGCACTTCATTGGCCTGGATCAGGCCAATGATGCCAGGCAACACACCAAGCACGCCCGCCTCGGCGCAGTTGGGTGCCTCGCCGGCGCCCGGTGCCTCGGCAAACAGACAGCGATAGCACGGCGCAACTCCCGGCTCGCGATGTGGGGCGAACACACTGACCTGACCTTCGAATCGCTGCACAGCGCCATACACCCAGGGCGTGCGTGCTCGGCAGCACGCGGCGTTGATCAAATAGCGTGTCGGGAAATTATCTGCGCCATCGATCACCACATCGCAGCCGGCTACCAGTGCGTCGACATTGTCCTCCGTCAATCGCTTGTCCAGCGCTTCGATCTCGACCTCAGGATTGAGCGAGATTAAAGCCGCCCTGGCTGAAGTGACTTTCTTGATGCCAATGTCGGCATCGCGGTGAATGACCTGCCGCTGCAAATTGCTGCGTTCGATTCGATCATCGTCGACGATGCGGATGAAGCCGACGCCGGCAGCGGCAAGATAGAGTGCGATAGGCGATCCCAGACCACCTGCCCCCACCAACAACACGCGCGAAGCGAGCAAACGGCGCTGACCTTCGACGCCAACCTCGGATAACCGCCAGTGGCGAGAGTAGCGCTCGCCAAGCGCGGGTTCGTCTTCCCCATCCACGCTGATCGGCAATTGCAGCGCCCGCCAGGCATGCATGCCGCCCGCAACCGATTTGGCGAGCGCATAGCCGGAATCGCGAAACGCCACTGCTGCGTGCAGCGAACGAACACCCGCAGCGCACAGGATCAGCACATCACGATCGCGAGGGATCTGCTCCATGCATTGGCCAAATCCCTGCGACATCGGCGCATGCACACTGTTGCGGGGATATCCGGACAGACGCTCAACCGACTCTCGAATATCCAGCAGCAAAGCGCCCTCAGACTGCGCTGCGGCAGCCAGGTGCACCGAAATTTCCAGGTCGGGGATTTGGTACATCAGTCACCTGCGTCTTTGTAACGGATCATTCTGCATTGAACAGTCTGCATCGAACAGTTCGGTGATTGCAAGTGGGCTGCTGTCTGGACTGAAGCGCTCTGCAGTCAGTCTGTCGACGTGCCGCGACCTGCGCCGCAACGCCCTACGTTACTTCAGACAGACGAGTAGCGCAGCACTTCGACCAAGTCACCGATCTCCCAGCGCATGCGCTGCGCGTCCAGCAGGATCATCGCATCGCTCTCAGCGACGCTGCGCAGCACACCAGAACTCAACGCAGGGTGGGCCTGCACCTGGGCAACGCCCTGATCGTCAACACTCAGCGTCGCGCGCCGAAACTCAAGCCGGTTGTGTGTCTTCTGCAAGGGGTGTAACAACCGCGCACGCGGCATCAACGGTGGCGAAGCCCCCTGCATCACGCGCAGTGCCGGCCGCACCAATGACAGGAAAACGGCGACGACGGACACCGGATTGCCCGGCAGTCCAAACACTAGAGTGCGCCCGATACGCGCAAACAACAGCGGCATACCGGGACGCATGGCAACCTTCCAGATCAGCACTTCGCCGAGCTCCGCCAAGAGACGCGGCATGAAATCAGCGACACCTGCGGAGGCCCCGCCAGTAGTTATTACCACCTCGGAACACGCACTTGCCGCCAACAAGGCCGCGCGCAATCCCTGTGCGTTATCGGGTAATGGACCATGCATCTGCGCTTCGAGCCCCTCCGCAAGCAACAGGCCGCGTAGCAGAGCGCCATTGCTATCGTAAATACGTCCAGGTGTGCGCGCGCCGCCGGCGGGCACGAGCTCTGAGCCGGTGATCAGCACGCTGACGCGCGGCCGCCGCGATACACGCACCTCACGCAGTCCAAACGAGGCCATGACGCCCGAAGCGGCGAATCCGATAGAACTGCCGGCGATCAAAGCGATTTGGCCCGAGCGATAGTCGTCTTCGGCGCCACGAATATGGCTGGACGCAACTGCGCTCAGGCGAAGTCTTACGCGATCGTCATCAAGTTCCTCGCTGGACTCAACCGGAACCACTCGTTCGGTGCCCTGCGGGAGCATTGCACCGGTGGCGATCTGCACCGCTTCGCCCGCGCTCAACGGCCCGAACGGCGGATCACCGGCCAGGGTTCGGCCTACGACTCTGACAATCAATTCCGCTGGCAGTTGCAGTGCAGGTGCGGCGATGGCATAGCCGTCCATCGCCGCATGATCAAACCCCGGCAGCGCGAAAGGCGCCGAGACGTTTTCGGCGAGAATTCTTGAATAGGCAAGCTCTACCGGGACTGTTTCGTCGAGCAGGCGTGCCGAGCGGGACGCGTCCAGCACGCATTGTCGCGCATCCTCGAAGGTGGTCAGCGCCATGACCGATAGCCGGGTTCAGCCCGGCCCGATATCGGCTTCGGAATTGACATTGGCGAACGCCTGCGCGGCGCCTGGAAAGGCGCATTCGGCCACTTCAAGTTTTTCGTGCCATCGCCAGACCGCACGCTCGCCGGTCGCCAGCGCGCGCTCCGCCTGCTCCGCCAGTTCGCGTCGGTACAACGCAAATAGAAACTGCCGCTGCTCGCCATCATGTGTGACCACAACATCAGCACCGGATTCAATTTGCCTGGCACGCAATGCGCTGACCAGATCGAACGGAAATTCGGGGGTATCGCAGGGTACGGTCACCAGATAAGGCGTTTGAACCATTGCCAGCAAGGTCGCGATTCCCGCCAACGGACCCAGAAACCCGCTGCTGTTATCGGCATGCACCGGAAAACCCAGCTCCCGATACCGATCCAGATTGCGATTGGCGCTGATCAGCAAGGCGGAAACCTGGGGTCGCAGGCGCGCGCAGGTCAGCTCAACCAGGGTCTTGCCGCGAAGCTCGATCAAGCCCTTGTCGCGTCCGCCCATGCGCAACCCGCGACCACCGGCCAGAATGCCACCCGTCACGTCCGTTGCCAACATCGTCAATCCCTCGCCGCAATTAAGCGCCGATTATGCCACTGTCGGCGCGCACTCAATGCTGACGAAAGACAGGTGCCCAGATTCGAAAAGAATGTTGACCGATGCTGCACAATCATCGCTTTTTCGCATGTCGCATCATTCGTCTACGACTGGTTACCTGTTTGTCGGTCAACACGTTCTTCTTGTCAGCGTAGGGATTCTCGCCCTTGCGCAGATCCATGACAACAGGCGTTCCCACCAGCTTGAAACGTTTGCGGAAAAAATTTTCCAGATAGCGTATGTAACTCTGCGGCAATGAGTCCAGTCGCGACCCATGCACTACGATGCGCGGCGGAAAACTACCGCCGAAATGGGCGTAACGCATTTTCGCAACACGCCCGGATACCATCGGCGGATGATTGGTCTCCACCGCCATCTCCAGCGCCTTGGTTACCTCAGACGCGCCGAAGTTGGCAGCGGCTGAAGCCGCAGCGCGGTCCACAGCGGCCATCATTTCAGCCAGTCCGGAACCGTGCAGCGCCGAAATGAATATGCGTTCGGCCCACGGCACGAAATCCAGACGGCGCGCCAGTTCGGTCTCGCAACGCGAGCGCTGGTAGGTGCTCAATCCATCCCATTTATTGACCACAACCACCAACGCGCGGCCCGCTTGCAGGGCAAGACCGAGTACCGAGGCATCTTGATCAGTGACGCCCTCTTGCGCATCAATCATCAACACCGCGACATCGGTGTCCTGCAGCGCTTGCAGCATCTTGATGATGCTGAATTTTTCCACGGCTTCCTCAACCTTGGACTTGCGCCGAACGCCAGCAGTGTCGACCAAAACATAGGGTTTGCCGTCGCGTTCCAACGCCACGTGAATCGCATCGCGCGTAGTTCCTGGAATATCGGAAGCAATCATCCGATCCTCACCCAGCAAGCGATTGACCAGTGTCGATTTGCCCACATTGGGGCGGCCGATGATGGCAATCCGCGTCCCCGGCATACGCAATTCAACATCTTCTTCAGCCGCCGGCGGCAGCAGTTCTTCCACCGCATCGATCAGTGCATCGATGCCACGTTTATGGGCTGACGAAATGGCAAATACATGCTCGAGGCCCAGCTCGCTGAAGTCGCCGAGCGACTCGTGCAAATCGCGGCCATCAGTCTTGTTGACAGCGAGAACCACCGGGCGACCGAATCGCCGCAGTTGACTGAGGATGGTGCGATCCTTGGCGGTGAGGCCGTCCTTCGCATCGACGATGAAAATGGCGATGTTCGATTCTTCGACCGCCGCGAGTGATTGACGAACCGTCGCCTCCGAAAGGTAATCGCGCTCGTCAGTCAATCCACCGGTATCAACAATAAAGTAGGGGCGCTGAGCCACTCGGCAGATGCCATAGTGACGATCGCGCGTCACTCCGGGCTCATCGGCCACGAGGGCATCGCGGGATCGGGTCAGGACATTGAACAGAGTGGACTTGCCGACATTCGGTCGACCCACCAAAGCCACAACAGGCAACATGGCACCGGGCCTCATTGAACAGGGCGCGAAAACTAAAACACCCCGAATTGATAGATGCAGCGCCACTCTTGCGGCAAACAATACCGCGCAGAGTGGCGTGAGCCGCGATTCTCAGGCGCGGCGAAGATTCGCAGAATCGCGGCTTACGCCGCGCCTATATTTTGAGTTCGTAAGCGGCGAGCTTGCCGTCGACTGAAGCCACAAACACGCGGTTGCCGACCACCAGCGGTGTAGCACGCACACCCTTTTTTCCCAGTCGGAATCGCGCCACTGTTGCGCCGTCTTCGCGCCGCAGCCAGTGCACATAGCCCTCGACATCACCCATGACGATGAAATCGCCAATCACCACGGGTGTCGTCATCCAACGGTGACTGAGCGCGTCCTGCTTCCACAGCGAACTTCCGCTGCGGCGATCCAGTGACCAAAGCACGCCCTGGTCGTCCACCGCGTAAAGCGCATCTCCAGCACCGGACAGGCCACCGTAAGAGGAGAGATCGCGCGCCCAAAGCGGACGACCGGTGTCCAGCGCAAGCGCCGTGACTTGTCCGCGAAAGGTTACCGAATAGACTGCGTCGTCACTCAGCTGAAGCTCGCCGTCAACATCATTCATGCGATCCAGTTCAGTACGCCCGTCCGTTCGTGCAATGGTCTGCTCCCATAACAAGGCTCCGTCAGCAACGGACAGCGCCACGACGCGGGCATTGTCGTATCCGATGAACGCCTTACCGGCAGAGATCAGGGTCGGACCGTTGCCGCGCAGGCTGATCAGCGGGGAGCCGCGATCGAACTGCCAGACGCGAGTGCCGTCGGCCGCCGACAGCCCATGCACCCGTCCGTCGTTGGACCGAACCACAATAATCGAACCGGCAATCACTGGGGCAACCAGCAGTTCTGACGAAACCCGACTGGTCCAGCGCTCTGCCCCGGAATCGGCATCCACAGCAACAACCAAACCGTCGATGCTGCCTGCAACTACCAGTCCGTCGCGCGCATCGGCGCCGGAGACCAGACGTTCCGCGCTTTCGTAGCGCCACACTCGCTTGCCGTTGGCTGCGGTGAAAGCGATCAGCCCGCCTTCAACGTCGGTGATGAAGATGCGGTCGTCGGCATAGGCCGGGCGCGGACGCGCTCCAGTGCGTTCGACACCCTCGCCCGTACCAACGGACCAAATCTGCTTGACGCTGGCAGACTTCTCGAAATCCACCAGCGCCGCAGGCGGTTCAATGTTGTCCTTGCTCTTACCTTTGAGCAGCTTGCACCCCGGTAGAACAGCGAGCGCAACGAGTATCCAACCAAGCCGGCGCATCAGCCACCAACCTTGGGCGCTGCCCCGGATAGCGGCAAATCATCGCGCTTCATCTCGACCAGGCGGCGCCGCGCCGAAGCACTGTCCAACTCGACCAAAGCCTGCTCATAGGCCGCCCTGGCGTCAGCGGACTTGCCTTGGGCAAGCAGAATGTCGCCGCGCACTTCAGCCGCCTGAGCGGAAAAACCCTTTGCAGTGACTGTATTGGCCAGAGTAGCAGCCTGATCCAACTTGCCGGCCTGCAGCAATGCGCGCGAAAGCCGAAGCGCGGACAGCGCCTTGAGCTCGTCGAATTCAGCGTGCTCGTGAGCCCACTCCAGGGAAGCAATCGCGGCATCCACCTTGCCGCCGTCGGCTAGCGTTTTTTCAGCCTCGCCCATCGCCGAAAGCACTGCATACGGTGACTTCGCATAGTCGCTGCGCAGCGTCGAACCGAGTTTCTTGATCTGGTCGGCGTCCTTTTTTTCGACCGCAGCCAGGTACAAGCTGTATTGTTGACCGGCACGATCAAGCGATTCGGCGCGCCAATCCTGGTACTTGCCTACGCCCCAAATTGCGCCGATTCCGCCAACCAATCCTAAGATGATCGAACCGAAGTTGTTGCGCAGCCAATTGCGCACGAGTTCGCTTTGCTCGTGCTCGTCGAGAAGTTCTGTTGCCATGGGATTCCAGTTGATAACTTAAAGCCGGGCCGAAGCCCGGGCGGCGCATTCTAGCGCGAGGGCGTGGCGCTTGTCGGCTCTGCCAACTGCGAATCGGTTTCAAAGAGTTTTAGTCGGGCTACGTTCAGCCGCGAAAACTGCAACAGATCCACCGGCTTGCCATCAACCTTGAGCTCAACACCACTTACGTTGCCGATGCTCATTGCGACTGTGCCATGGACCAGGTGTTCGCGCTTCTCGCCGGCGCGCGCAATGCCGTAATCGAGCCGCGCGCCTGCGCCATCAACCATTTCCAGCCAGCTGTCTTGAGAGAAAAGCATCTCGATCCGATGCACTCCGGGTACCGATTCGGGCGCCTGGCTGATTGAACCCATCGGGGTCATTGATGCCATGAGTGGCATTGGATCGGGCTGCTGCAGCGCCTGCAATGCTGGCCCATAGGCAAGTTCGGCAGGCTGCGCGGGGCCGACGAATTCGGCAGACGTCACTGGCTGAGTCAACGACTGTTGGGGCACATTAACCGACGGACCGGCTTCGCTGTCCGCCATTGAGCGAACCAGGGGTACCGGCGAATTGATGCCGCGCTGGTTGAGCATGGTGAAAGTTGGAATCGCCAGCAGCAATGTCAACACGACATAGGTTGCGGCACTGGAGTAACGGCTCCACAAGGTGACTGGGGCAGAAGCTGCAACGGTCAGTGACAGGGGTGTGGGCTCGTCCAAATCCCTCAACGCAAGCGATACCACAACCGCGGGCACATTGAGCGTTTTGGCATAGCTGTTGAGGTGTCCGCGCACGTACACCGGAGCGCCTAAGCGTGCCCACTGATCGGACTCAATGTCTTGTATTACCGAAGGCGACACACGCAGGCGTCTCGACATTTCTTCACGACTGATCCCGCGCGACTCGCGAATTACACGAAAGCGCTCACCCAGGGATTGCTTTACCTCTTCGCGCGCGAGTTCAGACGGCGTATGTGCATCCACTGCGTCGACTGATTCAGAAGGCGCAGTCGACTGCGTCGCGGCCAACGCATCGCCCACCGCCTCCGCGGCGAACGACACCACCAGCGGTACGATCACGACTTCATCTGATTCTTTCGCCGCTGCCAATCCCGCAGACTCCAGCGAGTCCCGGTCGCCCGACTCACAGCGCTGGATATCCGGCCCGATTGCCAAATCCAGCTGACCTACCTCTGGCAACAAACCTTCCGCCCTCGACTGCTGAGGCTGAACGATTTCCGATCCAACGCCAGCCGCGCGGGAGTGACTCAACTTGGGTTTTCTCTGATTGCTCATGGCGTCTGGGTTGCCTTGGCGGCATGCACTGCCTGCTCGGAGTTTGGAAATTCGGCCATCAAACGTCGCCGATAACGTTCCACGGCGCGTCGGTCGCCAAGCTGGGTTTCAACCTTCAGACCAAGCATCAATGTATCGGGCGCTGCTGGCGCGCCCGAAAGGTGACGCTCCAGGAATGCGCGCGCGCGCATGAACTGCTTGTCTTCAAACGCCAGCAAGGCCATTTGCAGCAAGGCCGTTGTGTTTTCAGGATAGGTCTGCAGCACCTTGCGCAGGCTCTCTTCCGCGATATCGCGCTTGCCCCAGCGCATGGCACAGGTGGCCCGATTCAACAATGCAGTCTCTGGATTCTTGTAAAAAGGATCGGCAAGCGCGGCAATAAAGTTTTTGTCCGCCTCAGCGAAGCGCTGGCGCGCGCACAGAAAACGGCCCATATTATTATTGCTGGCTCCGGTCTCGGGCGTCAGCTTCAAGGCTCGGACATAGTGTTCTTCAGCAAGTTTGTCTTTGTTGATCTGTTCGTAGAGAACGCCCAATAAAGTATGCGCATCGCTCGACTTGGGATTGAGAAGTACGGCCTTCTTGAGTTTCTCCATCGCCAACTCAAGCTGGCCCTTGGCAAGGTACGCCTGACCCAATGAGACGTTGAGCTTGGCCGATTCCTCGTAGTCCGGTTCTTCCTCGCGCCTGGAAGAAGGACGGGACCGCTCCGACGACGCACCCGGAGCCTGCGAAAAGTTGCTGGTATTCTTGTTGCCAGAGCTACAAGCGGAAAGCGCCGTCATCGCGAGCGCGACACAGAGTGCCAGCACCGCTGGACGATTATGCCGCATCGGCGCGCGCCTCCAATTTGGCTTTATGTTCGCGGCTGCGACGAGTACGGTCCTGTACCTGTCCGACCAGTTGGCCACAGGCCGCATCAATATCGTCACCACGCGTGCGCCGCACCGTGGCAATCAAACCAGCAGCCATGACGATACGTTTGAATCCTTCGATCGCATCGGGCGTCGAGCGTTCATAATCGGTACCCGGAAACGGGTTGAACGGAATCAGATTGAGCTTGCTGGGTACTTTGCGCAGCAGCTTGACCAATTGACGGGCATGCTCGGGGTGATCATTCACGCCTTTCATCAGGGTGTATTCGAAGGTGATCGATGAACGTGGGCGACGCGCCTGATAGCGCTGACAGGCAGCGAGCAGCTGTGCAATCGGATATTTCTTATTCAACGGCACCAGTCGGTCACGCAGCTCATCGGTTGGCGCATGCAGAGAAACTGCCAGACTGACGTCACACCGCGCCGACAGCGCATCGATGCCCGGCACCAGTCCGGCAGTCGAAAGTGTTACGCGTCGATTGGCAAGCCCAAAACCGCAATCGTCGCGCATCAGATCCATGGCGTCGGTAACCGCATCGAAATTCAGCAGCGGCTCACCCATTCCCATCATCACCACGTTGGTGATGCGCCGCTCGCTCAGTCGATTGTCGCGATGCACACTGCCGATGCGGTTGGCGGCGACCCAGACTTGCCCGATGACCTCGGCAGTGCTGAGGTTTCGATTGAACCCCTGGGTAGCGGTGGAACAAAAAGTGCAGTTGAGCGCACATCCAATCTGCGACGAAACGCACAACGTGCCGCGATCTGCCTCAGGGATGTACACGGTCTCGATCGCGCTGCCGCCCTCAAGCCCGAGCACCCATTTCATCGTGCCATCGGTGGATATCTGCTCGTGCAACACCTTGGGCAGGCGCAGCTCGGCAACTTCATCGAGCTTCGCGCGGAGTGACTTGCCGACATCGGTCATCTCTTCAAAGCTTGATGCCTGCTGGTGGTAGATCCATTTCAGAATTTGCTGCGCGCGGAACCGCTTTTCGCCCAATCCAACAAAAAATTGCTCCATGGCCGGCTTGGCCAAGTTGAACAGATTGGTACGGGGCGAGGGAGCGAGAGTCATGATGTTGCGATTACCTTTTCACTCAGCTGCGGGAACACAGTTCGATTCCGGAAAAGAAATAGGCGATTTCATTGCTTGCTGTTTCCGCGGCGTCGGAACCATGCACGGCATTGGCATCGATCGACTCTGCGAAATCCGCCCGAATCGTACCCGCCGCCGCTTTCTTCGGATCGGTGGCGCCCATCAAATCACGATGCTTCGCGATTGCGCCATCGCCTTCGAGCGCTTGAATCATGACTGGACCTGAGATCATGAATTTGACCAGGTCCTTGAAAAACGCACGCTCGCGATGAACCGCATAGAAACCTTCCGCCTCGGCCAGTGAGAGCTGTTTCATTTTTGACGCAATCACTTTGAGGCCATTGCTCTCAAATCGCGCATAAATCTGACCGATGACGTTTTTTGCAACAGCATCAGGCTTGATGATGGATAGGGTGCGCTCCAGCGCCATGGGAAAACTCCTAGTGAACTACAGGTGAAATGGGGAGAAAAAGCGCGTGGATGTTAGCATCAAACCCCTGAGAAAACGCGTGCTTAGCGGCACTACTGAAGCCAAACTGCAGGCACTGCAACGACCATCGTTTTCTTCAACCCCCGGGCATTGAATGCAATCTCCCCTCGCCCGTCCACACTAAAATTCACACCGTTTGTCCGTTGTTAACAGCCGTTTACCGGTCTTGTGCGACATAAACTGTGAAGTGGTTCACATTCACCCGGAAAAATCGCATTCGGACCGAGTTTTGCTCACGCAATCAGCTGTTAACGCGGCACAGCGGCCTGCCCAAGGCCCGCAGTGGTTCGGCCTGTATAAAATCAGCGCGGCCCCGATGCGCTGTTAACGCGCAAAACGGTTGCCAATTCTCGCGGCGGTCGCTAGAGTCCGCGCCCTCACAAGTCGGGGTGTAGCTCAGCCTGGTAGAGCGCTACCTTCGGGAGGTAGAAGTCGCAAGTTCGAATCCTGTCACCCCGACCATTTTTTCGAGTCAATCATTCTTTGCGTCAATCGTCTTCGCCGGCTGTCTGCGAAGCTGTCCAAGGGCCCGCCACTTGCGGGCCTTGTGCTTTGGGGCTTTTTCTACGCGGCCTGTGAGCTTGATCAGCGCCGCCGCTGGCGCGATCATGCCTGCAACATCCCAGCGCGTCCGCCGCCATGATCGAGTACGTCATTACGCAACGCCGCAAGAGCCTGGGCAGTTTTGAGGTGGGGCGTGTGCTGCCGCACGTGCAGCAGCGAATGGTTGGACCCTTTGTTTTCTTTGACCATATCGGACCGATAGACTTTGCGCCCGGCATTCCGCGCGAGGTGGATGTACGCGCTCATCCGCACATGGGCCTGTCCACCGTCACCTACCTGTTCGAGGGGGAAATGATGCATCGCGACAGTGTCGGTTCGGCACAGGCGATTTGTCCCGGCGAGGTGAACTGGATGACCGCTGGACGCGGCATCACTCATTCGGAACGATTCGAGCACGCCCGCATTCACGGCGGCCCGATGCACGGCATCCAGGCATGGGTAGCGCTTCCCGCTGAAGATGAGGAAACCGACCCCACATTTGTGCACCACGATGCACCCGATCTGCCGACTTATTCAAGTGGCGGCATGTGGGCTCGACTGATTGCAGGGGAGGCGTTCGGGGCAAAAGCGAAAGTGAAAACACACTCGCCGATGTTTTACCTGCATTGGCGGCTCGATGCCGGCGCAAAGGCACAGCTAGCGGCGGAATACCCGGAACGCGCAGCTTATGTGGTGCGCGGCGAGGTTGAGGTTTGCGGCCAGCGATATCACCAAGGACAGATGTTGATCTTTGCGCCCGGACCGCCGCAGTTGTTTGAGGCACTGTCGCCAGCGATCATCATGCTGCTCGGCGGTGAGTCCGTGGGCCCGCGCTTCGTCGACTGGAACTTCGTTTCTTCGTCGAAGGAACGTATCGATCAGGCCAAGTCCGATTGGCGCGCAGGTCGCATGAAACTTCCCGATTTGGACAACCGGGAGTTTGTTCCCTTGCCCGAAGAACGGCTGCGCGCACTACCCGAGTAAATCCAACCGCTGATTGGGATCAGAATGCCGAAGCCATCGTCGCCAGACGCACACGCAAGCCGTCGAGACAAAGATTGGCTGCTCCACCCGCCGACACGCGTGCAGACAAGCTCGATTCTGGCGAGTGTTCGCCCTGCCAGGTAGACAGATCGGCAGCGCGACCATAGGCCTCGCGAAACGGCACACCGCTGCGCGCGAGATCGATCGCAACGTCAGTCGCATACATGCCGGGGTCGATCGCGGCGCGCATCGCGTCCGCATTCCAGTGGACCACTGCAAGCAATGATTCGCACACGCCCAGACTGTCCAGGCCATGCGCGAAAGCTCGCAGTAACGGAGCCTTTCCGGCTTGCTGATCGCGGTGATAACCGGAGGGCAAGGCCGCCAGCGAGGCAACTTCTGTCATCGCCCCGATCGCCACAGCTGGCGCTGCGCGCAACAATTCGACGACATCGGGATTGCGCTTGTTGGGCATCAAAGACGAACCCGTAGTGAACTCGGCAGGCAAGCCGACGAAACCGTACTCGGCGCTGGTGAACAGGCTGATGTCCCAGGACACCCGACGCACGTCATTCAACGACTGCACTAGCGCGGCCAAAGCCTGCCACTCATATTTGCCACGCGACAACTGCGCCGCGATCGGACTGATCTGCATTCGATCAAACTTCAGAGCGACTGTGGTGTAGTCGCGGTCCAACGCCAGATTGACGCCGTACCCCGCCGCCGTGCCTAGCGGATTGGCATTGACCCAGTCGCGCGTGCGCAAGGCCAGTGCAGCACTGTCGGCAAACGTCTCGGCCCAACCCGCCCACCACATTGCTGTGGACGACACGACTGCGCGCTGCAGATGGGTATATCCGGGCATGGGCAGCGCCGGCTCGGCAGTGGCGCGGCGCAGACACTGCGAGGCAAGCGCATGCGTTTGCCGGGCCAGTCGATTGAGGCGATCGCGCAAATACAACCGCATCGCGACCAGAACCTGATCATTGCGGCTACGCCCGGTATGGATACGCCGTCCAAGATCGCCAAGGCGTTCGGTGAGCCAGCTCTCGATCGCCGAGTGGCCATCCTCGAAGGGTGGCCCGAGCACGAATCGACCGGCCAGAAATTCATCGCGCAACTCGGCCAACGATTGCACGGTGACCTCGGCGTCGGCGACAGTGAGGATACCGATGCGCCCCAACCCGCGTGCATGCACCTGACTCGCTTCGATGTCGAACACGAACAACTCACGATCCAGAATGACATCTTCGCCAGCGAGGAAGCGCATCAGTCGCTCGTCGACCACGCTATCGTTCTTCTTCCAGATCGGCTCACTCATCACACTGCCTCCTCGCCCATCATGCCTGCAACCGTCACGCTCTCGCACTCCGGTAATCCCAAAGCGAGATTCAGGTTTTGCATCGCCTGAGTCGCTGCGCCCTTGAGCAGATTATCCAGCACGCATACGATCACCGCACGCAACCCGTCAGCAGCAAGTGTCAGTCCGCCGACCTCGGCGTAATGACTACCGGCCACCATCTGCACCCAGGGCGCATTCTCACTCAAGCGCAACAATTTTTCGCCTGCATATCGCACCTGATATCTAGTCCACAACGCATCCCATTGCTGCACATCGGAAAAATGCATATTTACCGTCATGGTGATGCCGCGGAAATAGGCGGCCACATGCGGCATGAACTCAACCGGATGCGCGAGATGGCGCGACACTTCGCGCTCATGGAGGTGTCCGGTCAGGGCGTAGGGGAGCAGGTTGTCACGCAGTTTTTCCGGGTTGTTCTTGTCCGACGGCGTGGTGCCGGCGCCGCTGTATCCGGAGACGCCAAAGCACTGCGCCGGCCCGGTCAGAAGATCAAGCACGGGTGCCAGTGCCAACTGCATTGCGGTTGCGTAACACCCGGGGTTGCTGATGCGCAGCTTCCCAGGCGCTGCGCTGCGCGTCAGTTCCGGCAGCCCGTAGTACCAATCATCATTGAACCGATAGTCGGCGGACAGATCAATCACAACGGTGTCCAGCGCCTGTGCGTCCAGCGCTTGGACATACGGCCCGGCCATGCCGTTGGGCAGCGCCAACACCAGCGCATCAACGACCTGCTCAGCGGCCTGTTGCGGGCCCAAAGCCACATAGGCGAGATCGCCGTGGTAGTTAGGCTCGTGGTCGCGCAAAGGCTGACCGGCACGCTCGCGCGAGGAGACAAACGCCAATTCCAGCAACGGGTGCGCCAGGATCAAGCGGATCAGCTCGCTACCGACATGGCCGCGTGCGCCGATGATCCCGATGCGCTTGTTCATGACTGCGACTTCCTTTCCTGAAGCAAAAATTGCAGGTGCCGTTTCACCGCCAGCCACTCGGATTCGATGATCGAAAACACCACGGTATCGCGATAGCCGCCCTCAGCCAAACGCATGTGATTGCGCAACACACCATCTTGTTTGGCGCCAAGGCGTGCAATGGCCATACGCGAACGCTGATTCATCCAACTGGTGCGAAACTCGACGGCACTGGCACTCAACACCTCGAAAGCATGGGTCAACAGCAACTGTTTGCACTCGGTGTTCAACGCAGTGCGCTGTGCGCGTGCTGCGTACCAGGTCCAGCCAATCTCCACGCGCCGATTGTCGGCATCAACATGGCCAAAACGCGTGCTGCCGACGACTTCGCCCAGGGCATCTTTAACCACAAAGGGCATGGCTGATCCCGCTTCCCGCGCGCGCAAAGCTTGCTCGACGTAGTCAGGCATTGCCTCAGGCCTGGGAATGGAGGTAAACCAGAGCTTCCACAATTCGCCGTCTTTCACTGCCCGCTGCAATGGCTCTACGTGTTCGATCGTCAGGGGCTCCAGACGGGCAAATCGTCCTGCCAGAGTGACCGGGAGCATCCACTGTCGCGGCTTCATTACGTCATTCATGCTCAGCCCTTCAAGGTTGCGGGTCGAACTCGGCAGAGTTCGACGCACTTCTGTATCTGCGCAAACGATTCCAAGCCATACCAGAACACGGTCCAGCGCTCGCCCTTGACGCAGCCGTCGCATTCCTCTGCGTAGAACTCGTTTACCGGGTTGTCCGGACGCGAGCGCCAAAACAGCTGCGGCGTGTCAGCCTTCATGCGCAGCCACGCGGCGCGCCCCAGCCCTTCGCCCTGTGCGTCCTCAGCGACGGCAAACTTGTCCAGATGCGGCACACCATTTTCCATAGTGAGTATCAGCGCCGCGCGATAGTTGGCACTGACGTAGGCTCGATACAGCTTGGTATTGTGAAAGTAGTCCGTGTTCAGCTTGCGGCCAAATCCGGACTCGATCAGCGATTTCATCCGTTCGATATCGATTTGTGACCAACGCGAATAACGCCGGATCGCTTCACCCTTGCGGATCAGCGTGCCTGAGCCGCGGTGTGTGAAAAGCTCTTTGGCGAGTTCAGCCGGCCGGGTCATCGACACCGACGATGATCCCGGCAATTTCTTCAGCAAATCCGCAATCTGCTCGATCTTCAGGCGCATGCCGGAGTGCAGCCAGGGGGCGGCACGCAGGGCTTCCAGATCCGTGCTGAGGTTGATCGAAGAAATCAGCTCGCCGTCACCATCGAGCAGACCGCCAGTGCCAGTCAGGAAAATGATCTTGTAGGGCTTGAGCATGCGAATCAGCTCGTTCGCAGCCATGTCTGCATTGATGTTGAGAATTTGTCCGCCGCGGGTTTCGCCGAGGCTCGCGATTACCGGAATCGATCCGGCTTTCAGGCTGGCCTGGATCGACTGGAGACTGACGTCGGTTACCTTGCCGACCAAACCATACTTGCGCCGATTGAGAAAATCCGCCTCAAACACACCGCCAACCACCGAGCTGGCACGCGCCCCGACTGCATGCAGCGCTTCAACCAGCTTGAGGTTCTCGGCATGGAACACGCTGCGCACAACCGCCAATGCTTCTTTGGAAGTCACCCGCAGGCCGTTGACAATGGGCGTAGCAATTTGCTGACGGGCGAGCTCGTCGTTCAACTGTGGCCCGGCGCCATGCAATACGATCGGCGACAGTCCGACTTGCTGCAAGAAGCTCAGCGCTGAGGCCAGATCGTCCAGTTCATCGCGCAGAATCGCACCGCCGACCTTCACCACTGCAAAGCGCTCGGCGTCAAGCTGTGAGAAGCGCCGCAGATACTGCTGGATCTCCTTGGCACTTCCAAGGTTGGACAGCAAGCGGACGATGACCGGCCGCAGCCGATCAGGCGCTTCCATGATCCAGCATCCTCTTGTAATTGTTTGCAGCCTGCTCCAGTTGCTGTAGCGAAACCCATTCATCCGCGCTGTGCGCTTGGGCGATATCCCCCGGCCCATAGACAATGGCGTTGATGCCTGCCTGCGAGAACAACGAAGCCTCGGTCCAGAAGTCCACCGCATTGCCAATAGGCAGGCCCATGGAATCGGCAAAATCGCGTGCAATCAAACGGCGCTCTTCGGCGCTGGCGGTCTCACCCGCGGGCAATGGCGGGCCGCGGAATGTTTCGGCGTAGGACTCGACCGAAGCCATATCGGCACAGGCTTGCAGCGCAGCGTGCAATGCCTCGAACGACTGCGACGGCAGCGGCCGAAAACCGAAACGTATCTCGGCACTGGGCGCAATCATGTTGGCCTTGATACCCCCTTCGATGCGACCGATGTTGAAACGCAAACCGGTGAGCCCGCCAAATTTTTGCTTGGCATAACCATCCACCAGTTTGAGCGCCGCATGGCCCCAGCGCACGGCACAGTGCACCGCGGAATCGTTGGCTGCATTCGCGCCGCTGGCGTGGCCGACACGGCCACGAAACAACAGCCGAGCAGAGGCGATCCCGCGATGCGTGAGCACTGCCTCAGCGTTGGTCGGCTCGGCAATGATGGCGTTTTCGAATCCATGATCAGACTTCAGAAACGCCCCAACGCAACGCGCATCGTTGGCTTCTTCGTCCGAAGTGAACAGCAAGGCAGCAGCTCCGGTACTGGCCGATGCTGCAGCCAGCAGGGCAGCCGCCGCGCCCTTGATGTCGCAAGCACCCAGGCCGATCGCGCGATCATCGAGCACCCTCAGGCGCAGTGGATCTTCGCTCCACTGCTCACTGGATGGCACGGTATCAAGATGCACATTGAACATCGTCTTGGCCGCACCGCGTTTCGCCAGCAGACTGACCGCGCCCGCCCCATGATCCTGTAGGTCAAATGTAAAGCCCGGCAATTGCGCCTTGATGTAGTCGAAAATGCCGTCACTGCCAATCGCACGCGGCGGATTGCGCGTATCGAATCCGACCAGTGCTTCCAGATGCTGCAATACGATCTCGATCATGACGACGGGGCTCCTTTCGCGCTCGCTGCGGCACGCCCAACTTCCGACCATAAACTGCTGGACATGCCATACAGACGAATAAACCCTTCCGCTTCGGCGACGCCCCAGTCCGCGGTCTGCGCATAAGTTGCTTTGCTCGAACTCAGGATATAGGGCGAACGCAGCGCCACGGCATAAACCGAACCGCCCTGCGTCTCGATTTCGACCTCACCGGTAACGCGCGCCTGCGTGCTGGCCAGAAATGCGTCGAGGTCTGCCTTGAGCGGCTCATGGAAAAAACCCTCGTAAGCGAGCTCCACCCATTTACGCCCCACCTCAGGCTTGAAGCGGTTCTGTGCCTTGCTCAGCACAGCCTCTTCCAGCGCCCGGTGCGCATGCGCCAAAGCAGTCAAGCCCGGCGCCTCGAAAACAATGCGCCCTTTCAATCCGATCGTGGTATCACCGGTGTATATAGAGCGACCCACGCCGTATTCGGCGAAGCGCTGATTGAGATCCTGCAATATTTGTCGACCGGTGCAACCCACGCCATCAATGCGCACCGGCACGCCGCGCTCAAAACCCACGCGCACGCGCAGCGCTTTTTCGGGCCACTGGGCACGCGGCTTGCACCAGCCGCGAGCGCCTTCGCCGGGAACTTCGAATCGATCCACTTCGCCGCCGGAAAGGGTTACGCCGAGAACGTTTTCATTGATCGTATAAGCCTTGACCTTGTCGCGCATGGCAAATCCGCGGTCTTCCAGATATTTGCGTTCCCAGGCGCGGACCTCGCCCACTTCCTTCTGGATCTCGCGAATTGGCGCGATGATTTCATAGTCGCCCAGCGCCTTCACGGTCAGGTCAAAACGCACCTGATCATTGCCCATGCCGGTGCAGCCATGCGCAAAAACGCGTGTGCCCAGCTCTTGGCAACGCGCCAACGAGGCTTTGACGATCAGATAGCGGTCGGACACCAGCAACGGGTACTGACCTTGATACCACTCGCCGGCAAACAGCAAAGGCACCACGAACTCGTCCCATATGGGTTGCGCGATATCGACTGTGCGATGACTGGCAGCGCCGAGCTCGACAGCGCGCTGTTCGATATACGCGCGCTCTTCAGCATCAACGCCGCCGGTGTCGGCAAATACGGTATGCACCGCATAGCCCTTCTCTTTCAGCCAGGGGACGCAGAAACTGGTATCCAGGCCACCAGAGAACGCCAGAACGATATCTTTGGACATGATGATTTCCCTACCTTGACGATAAATTCGATAGTCATATCGCGTGTCGGACCGCAGCAATTTTATGCATTGACTTCCAGCAACCAGCTCATCACTGCCTTCTGCACATGCAGGCGATTTTCAGCCTCGTCGATGACTTTGCAGCGGGGCGAGTCCATCACCGCGTCCGTGGCTTTGATATTCCGACGCAGCGGCAAGCAATGACTGAACACGGCATTGTTGGTCAGCGCCATCTTCGCCTCGTCCACCATGAAATGTCTGGATTGCTCACGCACTTCGCGTTCACCTTCCCAGCGGCCAAAAAAAGGCAGCGCGCCCCAACTCTTGGCGTAGACCACGTCGGCGCCACGATAAGCCGATTCGATGTCGTGCGAGACCTGCAGACTGCCACCACTTTCGATCGCATTGGCGGCGCTCAGCTGCATGTAGCGTTGATCCAGGGTGTAATCCGCATTGGGGCACAGCAGGGTGACGTCCAGTCCCATTCGGGTCGCAATCAGCAATGCTGAATTTGCAACGGCGGTATTCAACGGTTTGGGATGATAGGTCCAGGTCAGCACATACTTCTTGCCGCGCAAATCGCCGAGCTGTTCCTGCAACATCTGCGCATGGGCCAATTCCTGGCAGGGATGGGTGATTGTTTCCAGATTGATCACCGGTACCGTGGCGTGCTGGGCGAAGGCTTTGAGCACGCGGTCCTCCCGATCGATGTTCCAGTCGACGAACTTGGGAAACGCGCGCACCGCGATCAGGTCGCAATAGCGAGACAGCACGCGGGCTACTTCACTGACGTGCTCCTCAGGATCGCCATCCATCACTTTGCCGGGTTCAAATTCGATGCCCCAGGCATCTTTGCCAGGCTGCAAGACGACCGCGTGTCCACCCAGCTGCCAGGCACCGATCTCAAACGAGCTGCGCGTGCGCATGGAGGGATTGAAGAACACCAGCGCGATGGCGCGACCAGCCAGCTGTCGACCCAGGCGTTGGGTCTTGAACGCTGCGGCTCGTTGCAACAACCCGTCGAGCTCAAGGCGAGTCAGGTCATTGGTGTTGAGAAAGTGTCTGATCATGGTCGCTCACGATTGCGCAAAGAAGAAGGGATCGAAGCAAGACAAAAAAGAAAAACCCGGCACTGGGGCCGGGCTTTCGTCGAAGTCAGTTCAAAGGAACCAGGACGCTCGCCAGCCGCTATACAGGGCAGCTTCGGCGCGCACGCGACGTCATGCCAGATGCCTGGCGTGCGGCGCATTGCAGATTTACGGTCGGGACGGATGGGTTCGACATGGTCCGAAACTTAGCGGTTGTGGACGGAGCTGTAAAGGATTCCACGCTGTGCGCTTCCTACATCCGATCCCAAAATGCTTTCACACCGTCCAGCCAGCTGCTTTGGCGCGGCGAATGATCTTTGCCATCCTTGAACGTCTCCTCGAATTCTTCCAGCAACTGGCGCTGGCGCTTGGTCAGGCGCACTGGCGTCTCGACCACGACACGGCACATCAGGTCGCCCTGCGCACCGCCGCGTACCGGCTTCACGCCCTTGTGCCGCAGGCGGAACAACTTGCCGGTCTGGGTCTCCGCTGGCACTTTGATGATCGCCTCACCTTCGAGCGTGGGAATAATTACCTCGCCACCAAGTGCAGCTTGCGAAAAGCGAATCGGCACTTCGCAAAACAGATCATTGCCATCACGCTGGAAAATCTTGTGCTCGCGCACATTGACCTCGACATAGAGATCGCCCGGCGGCGCGCCGTTTGGACCCGCTTGGCCTTCACCGGACAGACGCACACGATCGCCATTGTCGACGCCCGCCGGAATCTTTACCGATAACGTCTTTTGGCGTTCGACACGGCCGTGGCCACGACACTCCTTGCACGGGTTCTCGATCTTTTTCCCGGTGCCCTCGCAGGTCGGGCAGGCTTGTTCAATCTGGAAAATACCGCGCGTACCAATGACGCGACCGCGGCCACGGCAGGTACCGCAGGTCTCCACTTTATGGTCTTCCGCACCGGTTCCGGCGCAGGCCTCGCAGGCCAGAATGTTGGGAATGTCGAACTGTTTCTCGACGCCAAACACGGCTTCCTCGAGATCCAGTTCCATGACGTATCGCAGGTCAGCACCGCGACGCGCCTGCTGCTGTCGCCGCCCGCCACCGAAAATGTCACCGAAGATATCGCCGAAAATGTCACCGACATCGGAAAATCCTGCACCGCCACGACCGCCGGCAGAACCTCCCTGAAACGCGGCGTGACCGTGTTGATCGTACTGACGCCGCTTCTGTGCGTCACTGATCACTTCGTAAGCTTCCTTGGCCTCCTTGAACTTGGCCTCGGCAGTTTTGTCACCTTCGTTGCGATCAGGGTGAAACTTCATCGCCAGGCGTCGATAGGACTTCTTGATGTCCTCTTCGACAGCGTTCTTTTCAACGCCCAGTACTTCGTAGTAGTCCCGCTTGCTCATGGATTTAACTCTGGAAAATAGCAAAGGCCTCCGAAGAGGCCCTTATAGTGGGCATCATGTTAGCGGCGGGCGCCCGAACGTCAATCCAGGGCCAGTGCCACCCAGCCGATCAGTCCTTCTTGACTTCGGTGAATTCGGCGTCGACCACGTCTTCGTTCTTGTCGGCACCGGCGCCTGCCTGTGCCGAACCTGCATCAGCCCCAGGGCCTGCAGATCCTGCCGAAGCGGCAGCAGCCAGGGACTGCGCAGCCTGTTCCAACGCCGCAGTCTTCGACTCCAGCCGGACCTTGTCGTCGCCCTTCATCGCCGACTCGACTTCCTTGATCGCTTCTTCGATCGGCCCGATCAGGCTGCCGTCGATTTTACCACCGTGTTCCTTGAGCGCTGCGCGAACACTATGCACCAGCTGATCGGCCTTGTTGCGCGCGCCGACCAGTTCATGGAACTTCTTGTCTTCCTCGCGATTGACTTCGGCGTCGTTGACCATGCGTTTGATCTCTTCTTCCGACAGACCCGAACCCGCCTTGATCTCGATGCGCTGTTCCTTGCCCGTCTTTTTGTCCTTCGCCTGCACGTGCAGAATGCCATTGGCGTCGATGTCGAAGGCGACCTCGACTTGCGGCATGCCGCGCGGTGCAGAGTCGATTCCGGCCAGATCGAACTTGGCCAGCGACTTGTTGAAACGCGCCTGCTCGCGCTCACCCTGCAGCACGTGCACGGTCACTGCGTTCTGGTTGTCTTCGGCGGTCGAGAAGACCTGCGACGCCTTGGTCGGGATCGTCGTGTTCTTCTCGATCAGCTTGGTGAAGACGCCACCCATGGTCTCGATCCCCAGCGACAACGGGGTCACATCGAGCAGCAAGACGTCCTTTACCGTGCCGGCCAGGACGCCGCCCTGGATCGCTGCGCCAATCGCCACGGCCTCATCGGGATTGACGTCCTTGCGCGGTTCCTTGCCGAAGAACTCGGTTACGGCCGCCTGCACCCGCGGCATACGCGTCATGCCACCGACCAGGATGACATCTGAGATGTCCGAAGACTTGAGCTTGGCATCAGCCATCGCGATGCGGCACGGTTCGATGGTCTTCTTCACCAGGTCTTCGACCAACGCTTCGAGTTTGGCGCGCGTCAGTTTGATCGTCAGGTGTTTGGGTCCGGAGGCATCTGCAGTGATGTACGGCAGGCTGACATCGGTTTGCTGCAGCGTGGAAAGCTCAATTTTGGCGCGCTCCGCGGCGTCCTTGAGACGCTGTAGCGCGAGCGGATCGTTCTTCAGATCGATGCCCTGCTCTTTCTTGAATTCGTCGACCAGGAAATCGATCACGCGCTTGTCGAAATCTTCGCCACCTAGGAAGGTGTCGCCATTGGTCGACAGCACTTCGAACTGTTTCTCGCCATCGATCTCGGCAATCTCGATGATCGAAACGTCGAAAGTACCACCGCCGAGGTCATACACCGCGATCTTGCGGTCCTTGCCGCCGGACTTGTCCAGGCCGTAGGCCAGAGCAGCCGCGGTCGGCTCATTGATAATGCGCTTCACTTCCAGGCCGGCGATGCGACCGGCATCCTTGGTCGCCTGGCGCTGACTGTCGTTGAAGTACGCGGGCACGGTAATCACGGCTTCGGTCACTGCCTCGCCAAGATAGTCTTCGGCGGTCTTTTTCATTTTCATCAGTACCTTCGCCGAAATTTCCGGCGGTGCCATGCGATTGCCGTCGCTGGTGGTGACCCAGGCATCGCCATTTTCATGGCCAATGATTCCGTAAGGAACGAGATCCATATCCTTGGTGACTTCAGCGTCGGTGAACTTGCGTCCGATCAGGCGCTTGACCGCATAGAAGGTGTTCTTGGGGTTGGTGACGCCCTGGCGCTTGGCAGCAGCGCCTACGATGACCTCACCATCCTTCGCAAACGCCACAATTGACGGCGTGGTGCGATCGCCTTCGGCGTTTTCGATCACGCGAACCGTGCCGCCTTCGATGACCGCAACGCAGGAGTTGGTTGTGCCCAGATCAATACCGATGATTTTGCCCATGACGGGTTCCTCTTAAAGTTTTATGGCTCGGAACGAGCCGCTATGGCCGGGATGTGTGGGTGTATGAGCAGGTTTCAAGAGTTGCGGCGATACTGAGTGTTGGATTGCGCGGGTTTGCTGGTAGAGATTTTGGTTGCGGGGTGACGGAGTGAACGGCATCGCGGCCGACGCCGCTCGTACAAACGCGCTCCGACGAAAGCCGATGCCACAATAGTCTTCTGCAGGCGCGCTGTTTACGCGTCCTTGGCTACTGCAACCATCGCTGGACGGACCAGGCGCTCATTGAGCCGGAATCCCTTCTGGAACACTGAGACGATGCAGCCCGGGGCGCTGTCAGGTGCTTCGAGCGTTGCTACCGCCTGATGCAAATCCGGGTTGAACACCTGGCCTATTGGATCAATCGCGGTTACCCCATTGCTCTCCACGGTTTTCATCAAGACCCGCAGCGTCAGCTGCATACCTTCACGCAGTTTCGTGGCGTCTTCGCCGCCCTGAGCGAGTCCGGCTTCAAGGCTGTCGATCACCGGCAACAGGTCGGTCAACAATCGCTCAGCGCCATACTTGCGTGCCGCGTCCACATCACGCGCCGAGCGCTTGCGCTGGTTATCCATCTCGGCAATCAGGCGGATTTGCTCGTCCTTGGCTGCGCCCAACATCTGTTCCAATTCACCGATTCGCGTCTCCAGAATATCGATCGGTGATGGCGGGTACTCGAGCGGCTCGGCGCCGCCCGACAGGGTGTCATTCATCAAAACTCCGGAGGGCCAGAACGGCCACGACTTAAGGTCTGCGCCGCTTATGGGGTCAGGCCGGACGATTTCAAGGTATGCGACAAGACCCGGGCCGTGGCCTGCACCACCGGAATGACGCGATCGTAGTCCATCCGGGTCGGTCCAATGACCGCAATCACCCCGAGCATACGGTTCTGGTCACCGTACGGGGCGGTGATCACACTGCACGGCCCGAGCGGCGCAAATCCCGATTCCTCGCCGATGAACAAACGCACGCCATCGGCATGGACGCAACCTTCCAGTAGGCGCACCAGTTCGCGCTTGCGTCCAAAGGCCTCGAACAGTTCGCGCAGTCGATCGACATCGCCGAAGCCGCGCGCGCCCATCAGATTGGTCTGGCCGGTGAGCACCATGTCTTCGCAGTGCTCGGCATTGAACGAGGCGTCGGCGATCTCGATGGTCGCGCGCATCAGCTGGTCGATCGAGTCACGCGCCTGCTCAAGCTCGCCTATCAGGCGCCGCCTGATTTCATCGAGCGGCAGCCCGGAGAAATTCTGATTGAGGTAGTTGGCGACTTGCTCCAGCTCGCCCGGGGCATAAGCGCGCGGCAAGTCCAGCACGCGGTTCTGCACTTCATTGTCGGTAAACACCAGAATCACCAACACGCGCATCGGCGCCAGCTGCACGAAATCAATTTGCCGGAAGGCAAACTGTTCGCGCCTTGGAACCGTCACCAATCCAACGAAATGGGTGAGTTGCGACAGCAGCCCGGATACCCGCGTAAGTACATCCTGGGTGCTGGACCCCGCCGGAATCTCGCGCTGCATGCGCTGTAGATCATCTTCCGGCATCGGCTTGAGTTCGAGCAGCGAGTCGACGAACAGGCGATAGCCCTGCGCCGTGGGCACACGACCAGCTGAAGTGTGCGGTGCGCTGACCAATCCAATTTCTTCAAGGTCCTGAAGCACGTTTCGAATCGTCGCGGCGCTGACATCAAGCCCCGCCGTCTTGGCGAGCGTGCGGGACCCCACCGGTTCGCCGTCCCTGATGTATTGGGCGATCAGCGAACGCAGCAGACGACGGGCACGGACATCCAGTTTATCGAGTGTTTGGCGCATTTCAGAACGGCAGGAACCAGGCAGCACGATAGCGAGGAGTTGCTCAGTATGCGACAGATAAAATCGTCGCAGCCAATGCGTCGCTGCAAACCTTGTCAAGGCCGGAAGCCCCGTCCGCGCTCCGCTGCGAATCCAAGGGCCGAATCCATCTGATCGATCGGCGCCACCCAGTACGCAACGCCACGCTGGCAATACGCGAACCAACTGGCAGGGCGTTGTGACGCACACACCCTGAACCGCTCGAGCGATAGCCGGGGATCTGGTCGCCCTGCCCCAGCCCTGCTAGTTTGCGCGTCCCATGCTGCGTTCACTCTACGTCAAAGACTTCGCGATCATCGATCGCGCCGAAATCAGCCTCGCTCCGGGCATGACCGTGCTCACCGGCGAGACCGGCGCTGGCAAATCTTTGCTGGTGGATGCGTTGCTGCTGCTGACTGGAGCGCGTGCGGATTCTGGCGTGGTACGCCATGGTGCCGATCGCGCCGAATTGTCCGCCGAGTTCGACCTGCGCAACCTGCCACGCGCACGCGACTGGCTGCGCGAACGCGAGCTCGACCAGGAGGAAGTACTGCGCCTGCGCCGCGTCATCCGCGCCGACGGCAGCTCCCGCGCATATCTGAACGACTCGCCGGTTTCATTGGGGCTGCTACGCGAGGCCGCCGAGCATCTGGTCGAAATTCACGGTCAGCACGAGCACCAGGCTCTGTTGACCAGAAAACATCAACGCCAGCTCCTGGATGCCTTTGGCGATCACGCCATCGCACTTGCCGAAGTAACGCGTTGGGCCAAAAAATACTTGGATATCGAGCGCGAAATCGCAGCGCTGGCCAAGGGCGAGCAGCACGACCCGGAGCGGTTGGCGTTCTTGCAATTTCAACAGTCCGAGCTGCTCAAGCATGCGTTGTCCCCGGCCGAGTACGCGCGCCGACTCGACGATCACCGGCGACTTGCGCATGCAGCCACGTTGATCGAGGGCGCCGAACGGCTGATGCAGCAGATCGATGGCGATGCTGCCGATGGCGGATCTGACGCAGCGCTGCAAGCGCGCCTGGTCAGGCTGACCAGCGAATGTCGCCGCCTCGCCGGATTGGATCCCACTCTGAGCGGCGTCACTGAGCTGCTCGAAGCCGCTGCGATCCAGCTGACCGAAGCCAACTCAGAACTGGAGCGTTATCTTTCCGGCAACAATCTCGATCCGGATCGCTACGCTGAACTCGATGTGCAGCTCGCACGCCTGCACGACCTGGGTCGAAAGTATCGCGTTGCGCCTGCTGATCTCGCCGCAAAGGCTGAGCAGCTGGCCGCAGACCTGGAACAAATCGAACAAGCCGGCAGCCGCCGCGAGCAACTGCTGGAGCAACGCGCTGAGGTACTCAGGCAGTACCAGCAATCGGCGCATCTGCTCAACGCGCAAAGACGGGCCAGTGCGAAACGATTGTCCGCAGAAGTCAGCGCGCTGCTGCACGAGCTGGCCATTGCCGGGCAGTTCGAGGTGCAACTGGATGCAAACCCCGAACTGGTGCGCAGCGAAGGGTTTGACGAGGTCGAATTTCTGGTCAGCCCCAATCCGGGACAGCCGCTGCGTCCGCTGCGCAAGATCGCTTCCGGAGGTGAGCTTGCGCGCATCGCGCTGGCGATCGAAGTAGCCGCGATCGGCAGCGACGACATTCCAGTCATGGTGTTCGACGAAGTGGACTCCGGCATTGGCGGGGCAACGGCCGAAGTGGTTGGCCGCAAATTGCGCCAGCTTGGACAGGCGCGTCAGGTGCTGTGCGTGACCCATTTGCCACAGGTGGCAGCGCAAGGCCACCAGCATTTCGCAGTACGAAAATTCACCGTCGACGGCACCACCCAGACCGAGTTCAATGAAGTGCGCGGCAAATCGCGCACCGAGGAAATCGCGCGCATGCTCGGCGGCGTTGAGCTTTCCAGGGAAACGCGAGCGAATGCTGAGCAGATGCTGAAAAAAGCCGCCGCTGGGTAGGCGCGAATTTGCGGAAGCGCACTCCAGCCGCGGACCTTTGGCAATCTTGGAACTACTGCCTAGGGAAGGTCTGAACAAGTCCCTTCGTGAGCGCGGTATGGGCGAATCCGCCCGTGACGCGGCAATTGGACTTTCCTGATCGTAAAAGTTTCTGATAGCTTGTGATTTCGTTGCGCCACCGAGGAATCACCGTGCTGATTGAGGGCGGTCTCACAGATTCGGCAAACGAGAGCCTTGGACATCCAAGATTCCGAAATTTTCTATCTGTTTTCGCGTGTTCTTCCGACTGATTTTTGCTGCGCGGTTAGGCATCGTAGTCGCCATGACTTACCCACGTTTCTCACTGGTTCCAACCGGCATGTATCACTGCGTTTCGCGCGGCGAGCGGCGAGCGTTTCTGTCTGGTGAGGATCGGGTCAGCGGGCAGCCGTTCGAGCATCGTCGGCGGTGGGTGGAGAATCGGCCGTCGATCTCAACCCGGTTCGCGCAGGAATGTGCGAAGCATTGGAAGAATCGCACCACACCAGCGCGCTGCTCAGGATCAAAGAAATCGAAGCTGATTCCGCGAGCGCACGCTATCCCCTGGCGCCGATTGCAGGGATCAAAGGCTTTGCAGTTCTGTGCATGACTCAGGCCGAATATCTCAGCCTCCTTGATGTCACCGATCGTCAACTCCGCGCCGACAAGCATGGCGCGATCAATGGTTCCGCTCCCGCCATCCTTCGCCAACTTGGTTGCCGGCCCGAGCGATGGACACCTCGGGTGATGGGCAACCGGCTCAGGTTTCAACCGCGCCATCGGCGATGTGGAATCGCTGATCGAAAAAGCCAAAGCGATGGGCCAGAACTGGCTGCGTGGCATCGGTGTCGCGAGGCGATGGGCTGCGGCCACAGTCTGATCGAGGCCATTCCAACGCGACCGTTCGGACCTATGTCGAGGTCAGCGTGCGCACAGTCCGCTGCCACACAAAGACAACGTCCAAAGCCGCAATGTTCGACGGCCCTCGCGGTATCAACCCTCACTGAAAACTTCTTTACCAGCACCGTTGCAGCGCGCGCAGGCTGCGATGTTTGCTCACGTAAAAAAATGGGTGTCCAGTTTCCCATCGCACAGCAGGCGCAGATAGGCCAATACGTCCTTGATTTCGGTGCGCTCGAAGAACGCAGTACCGCTACTGACGCGATACGGCACACTGGCCAGACGAAGCGCTTTTTTCCTCTATGTTTCGGATTGTTCGACTATCTCCCACTTCTCAGACCAACAGTCCCTGCACAGAGTGGCCTCCGAAGCAATTGGATGTGCAAGTGTCGTCGCAGACAGGAAGCCGAAGACGACCGGCCACGAATCTCCCCCATTCCTCAGCCTACAACCAGGGGGCGGCAGCACATTGGTCCATCAGCTGTCGGCCTTGAGCATTTGCCATTTTTCCGCGACTGCATTTCCAGATGCAGCCACAACACCGGTTGCGTATGCAACGCTACCGGTGCGTGTGTCTGGAGCTACCCGCCCAGCGTTACCCGCCTATCGCGGCGGCAGGGTTTGCAGCGCAGCGGGCACCGCACGCGCGGCGCCCACGTAGTCGCCGCGTTCGATTGCACCGACCAGGGTGCGGCCGGCGCTGCTGCGGGTCAGGTCAGCCTTGGCCAAAGTCCAGGCGCGCTCACCGCTGATCGCGTCGGTTAGATAACGAGCTGCGACGCCGCGCACCTGGGATTCGTAACGTTTGACCAGCGAAATGGTGGCAGGACTGGCCGTCGGTGGCGCGACACCAGGGTCGCCCGATTGCACCCCACCCGGCACTGAGCCCTGCAGCGTGCTTTGGATCGCGCGCGTGAGGCCAGGTCCGGCGAAACTCTGATTGCACATGAATGCCACGCCCCAATCGGGGCCCTGTGCGGATGGCCAGATCTTGAAGTCGGCAGTGTAGCCGAGGATGTTGCCGCCTTTACCGAACCAACCGTCGCTACCACTCGCTGCCAACTCCAGGCCAAGTCCCATGCGATTCGCGCCGAACAGGCCCTGACTGGCACGCATGTCGCTGTCGATGAAAGCCTTGGGCAGGACCGCATCGGACTGCAGGATCACCATGAGTCGCGCCAAGTCACCAATGGTCATGGTCCAGCCCCCAGAAGGTCCTTCCCAACCCCAGCCCACTTTGCTGCTGTCGCCATACGATAGCTGCGATCCGTCTTGGTCATAACCCGTCGCCAGGTTCTTGATGTCGTTCGTACGAAAATCCGTTGCGAGGCACATTGAAGTCATGTTGGGCGCGTCGGCTTTGGTGCCGCGACCCACGGTGTGCCACAGATACGACTCGTAGCCTTGCTGGTAAGTGGGGATGTCCGGTTGTCGCGAGCGATAGTCGATCAGGGTACCCGCCATGCTGTAGCCGGCATTCGAGTAGGTCACCGTGCCGCCGATCCCGTGCGGTTGGTTGCCTGCGTGCATCTTGTAGCCCTGAAACACAAACAGCGGACGCAGCGAAGGCCGTTCGATGTTGGGGAACGCCGCCGCGATGCTGGGGCCGTCATCAAATGCAAGCGGATCCCACACCATATTGCCGCCGCCAACAAATCCTGCGCGATGCCCCAGCATCTGACGCACGGTAAATTCGGACCAGGCAACATCCACCAGCGGCGTGAGCTGCATTTGCGCGAGCACACCCGCATCGAGGCTGAGCGGATCCACGGCGCGTTTGCTCAAGGCGAGCGTACCCAGCGCGGTCAATGTCTTCGAGATAGACCCGATTGCCGATGGGGTGGCGACAGTGAATGAACGCAGGCTGTTGATGTCGGCGAAGCCGTAGCCCTGCAAATAGGACACTTGCGTATCGCGGGTGACCGCGATGGCACATCCGGCAATCGGGTTGTCGCGCACCATGGGTGCGCCGTTGACCAGTTTCGGCTGACCATTGGCGGTGTAGAGCACGTTGCGGTAAGTGGCCACTATGGCATCGATCTCGGCGCGCTTGGCCGCACTCAAACCGCCTTCGACCTCGGGCAGGTTGGTGTACTTGGCATCTGTGATCTCAAGCAGGTCGACGTTTGTGTCCTTGCATTGATCAGGCCCCTCCAGGACCGGCGCGCAGGCGGTCATAATGGCGGCCGATAACGACACCAAGGCAAAGCGCTTTCGCAGCACCGCCGGCCGCTGCGCAATTTCATTGTGTTCAGGGATGTTGCGCGTGGAAATTCTGCTGTCCATCGATCTCTCCGATCCGCGCGGCATTGCGCGGCACCTTCTGACTACGCAGAAAGTTGCGCGTAACGACACAAAGCAGGAATCGCGCGAACTTGCCCTTGGCTGTAGTGCCGCCAAGGCACAAGCGGTTCGTCTCCGGTGCGAGGCATCGCGCCCAAACCATGCCGGACAGTCCATCATGGTTTGGACAAAGCGGCCAAGCCTTGCCGGATTCCACAGATGCGCACGGGATTTTGGTTCCGCCCATTGACGATGGCGGACATGATGTCCAGGAAGATTACGCGACCTCGCTCAACGTCTGCACATCCAAGCGTGCAGACATCATCGCGATCTTTACAGTGGCCTGCGACTGCGAGCGTTGCAATACGCCTCACAAAGCCGCTGTCGATTTCAACCCTGTAAAATTGAACAGGTGATGGAAAGCAATCCGTCGTAGCTATGGTGTCAAGTTGTGCGTGTCGCGGGGTACGCGTCAACACTACGTCCGCACTCATGGAGCAAGTCAAGTGAACTGGAATACCGGCACTGCATCAGTTTGAAATTTGACCCGCCTGATTTGCTCTGTATCCGTCCGCTACGCCCCATCTATTGCAGAAATTCCCGATGCGGTGAGATGCGCATCGACGAGTTGATCGGAGTGTGCGATGCGAGCGGAGGGAAGTGGATCGGTGATTTGGATGTTGCGGTTGGAGGACTGGCGGCGTAGTGGGTTGTCGTTGGCGGCGTATTGTCGGTGGGCGGGTTTGAGCTATCCGATGGCGCTGTT
>Ga0163151_10001028_pt1 | contig 48345 bp, 43 predicted proteins | sample OliLakLV19MP5IB2_FD_145596 | JGI IMG/M metagenome (GOLD analysis project Ga0163151, IMG submission 145596) | Freshwater microbial mat bacterial communities from Lake Vanda, McMurdo Dry Valleys, Antarctica - Oligotrophic Lake LV.19.MP5.IB-2 | ecosystem: Environmental > Aquatic > Freshwater >...
AAAAGTTTACACATTTTGGTTAATAATCCTGATACAAGTTTACATTTACTATCCTGATAAAGTCAGCTTTGTCTATCAGTTTTAGTATTTGTCCGAAAATCGGCTGACCGACAAACTTTATTTCCGTATTTTTGTACATTGTCGTTAGTTTTTATTGTTTTGCAACAACAAATTTACGGCAATAGGTGGGTAGCTTTCGGGCTACCTGCTTTTCTTCAAATGATTAGTCGGTTAGTAGTGATATTAAATAAAAGAAATTAGTATGTTTAACAGCATTAGGATAATATTAATTCCTTTTTTCGTTTTTATTACTGGCGCTATATTTTCTCAAACTCGATGGTCTTTTGAGTTGCAGTTTGGTGTAGTGCATTCGCTTGATTTGCCACTCACTTTTTACCAAGCAGGGTATCCCGATATAAAAATAAAAAAAGCAAATTTTTATTCAGAACCACTCATCGATCCCCCATATTGGAATTGGAGGATTTCTAAATGGTTTAAGAATAAAAGTATAGAGTTTGAAGCTATCCATCACAAATTTTATTTGATTAATCTTCCTCCAGAAATTGAAAAATTCGGAATTTCTCATGGCTATAATATGGTAATGTTTAACCATGGTAGAGAAGTGGGTAAATTTATTTTACGCGCTGGACTAGGCTCTGCAATTGTGCATGGGGAAAGTACAATACGGGGAATGGTGTACCCTAATGGGCCAGGATTTGATTTTGGCGGATATCATTTAAGGGGCTTAACAGTAAATTTAGGAGCAGCGAGGCAAATAAAAGTAAGCAAACATTTTTTTGTAAATACAGAACTAAAAGTAAATAGCTCCTTTGCAAATATTCCAATTATTTTAGGGCATGCACGTGTAAACATAATTGTATTCCAATTTATTATAGGACCAGGATTTAATTGGTCTGTACGAAAGGACGATTAACCAATATTATCTTTTATATAAGTAAGAATGCTATTGGTGTCTGTTGGTTCAAGCCATTTTATTTTTTCATTTTTTCTAAACCATGTCATTTGCCTTTTGGCAAAGTTACGGGTGTTTTGCTTAATTAATTCTACCGCCCTGGAAAGGTCTGTTTTTCCATTCAAGTAGTCGAAGAGTTCTTTATAGCCAACGGTATGTAATGAGTTAAGGTTTTCGGCATTGGGTATGTTTATTTTTATTGACTGTACTTCGTCCACAAGACCTTCTGACATCATTTGATCAACTCTGTTATTTATTCTTTCATATAATGTTTCTCTTTCTATGTCTAGCCCTATAAAAATAGTTTGGAAGTTTCTTTCCTTCTTTTTTCCTTTTCTTAATTCAGAATATGCTTTTCCGGTAGTCATACATACTTCGATAGCACGTATTAAGCGGTGAGGGTTTTTAATATCACAATTTTGAAAATGCTTCTCATCCAATTTCTTTAATTTTTCTTGCAAATAAACGATTCCTTCTTTTTTAAATGTTTCGGTAAGCTCGTTTCGAATTTTGGCATTGGCTTGTGGAACGTCATCAAATCCATTACAAACTGCTTGAATATAGAGACCAGAGCCCCCAGCCATTATGGCAATGTCATTTTTTTTAAAAATATCATCCAAAATGTTAAGAGCATCTCGTTCAAACATGCCTACGTTATACTCATCTTGAATGGATAATGAATTAATAAAATGATGTTTAACCTCAGTAAGTTGAGTTGCGGAGGGTTTGGCAGTACCAATTTCAGTTTCTTTAAAAAACTGTCTGGAATCTGCAGAAATTATTTCGGTTCTATAATGCTTTGCAAGTTCTATGGAAAGATTTGTTTTGCCAGAAGCAGTAGGACCCAACACGACAATAAGGTGCTTCTTTTCCATAAAATATTATTTAGCAAATAATAAATGAGTGCTACATGCTCAATTATCGGAATCCATTTCTTCTTGATCTTGATCATTTACTTCATCATCCATGTCATCTTCGTCTGCTTCTTCGGGCTCAGAGCTGTCATCTAAGTCTGTTTCTTCAATGCCATCTTCATCCAACGGAATAAATCCCTTAACAGCTTCATCCAAAGGATCGAGCTCCAATACAATGGCTGGTTCTTCTTTGTCAGAAGAAGATGTCTTGCTTTGCAGTAAAGGTTCTTCTTCTTCAATAGTTTGTGGAGGTGTAGTGAGCTTATACTGTTTGGGGGAATTTCCAATGCTCTTTATACACTGCGGATAAGATGCATTTTTATCAACGGGAATTATTTTAAGTAATTCAATTAAAAAAGTCCATTCTCTCTCGGGGTCAAAAATATAAACAAATCGCTGATGAGGATTGTCGATATGGTCTGCAATAGTTTTTTTCTTAGTATTGTCTTCTTCGTTTGATTTAGTATTTTTTTTAGCAATTTCCTTTTTAGTATTTTCTTCGCTAGTATTTACAGTAGCAATTTGAGATGACTTTCTCCAGTAATCATCACTCATGTAAAAAGTTGCAGGTTTAGAGTTGTCAAAACCGATTGCTTGTTGTATGGAGGAGTGTAATTCAAGAAAAGATTGTGTTGATTTAATTTCGATGTACCTAAATACATCTTCGTGATCTTCGTATGTAACTTTAAATCTATAAACCATAAATAATAATTTGTAATGTGTGAAAACTACAGAATGACCTGCAAAACAAAAATACGGAATTGACTATATAATCGAATAAAAATTATCACTTAATTAGGTAATTTTAAAACCTAATTCTTTTCCTTTTTTTATCATAAATTCAAAGGCCTTTTCATATTCATTAGGAATGAGTCCATCTAAAATAGCTTCTCTAACGGCATCCTTAATAATGCCCACTTTTTTGCTAGGAGGAATATTAAATGTTTTCATCACTATTTCACCTGTTATGGGCGGTTGCCAGTTCCTTATTTTATCTTTTTCTTCTATCTCTTTTAGTTTCAGTCTAACAATTTCAAAATTCCTAATATATCGCTTAACTTTTTCCTGATTTTTTGATGTGATATCTGCATCGCATAACATCATAAGGTCATCAATGTCATCTCCGGCTTCAAATAATAACCTGCGTACTGCAGAGTCGGAAACTTCATTTTTGGCTAACACAATAGGTCGTAGATGCAGGAGTACTAGTTTTTGTACATACTTCAGTTTTTCATTTTGAGGGAGTTTTAGCTCTGCAAATATTTTAGGAACCATGCGCGATCCTTTATCCTCATGCCCATGAAATGTCCACCCATGTCCTTCTTCAAACCGTTTGGTTTGCGGCTTAGCAATGTCGTGGAGTACTGCAGCCCATCTTAGCCATAGGTTATTGGTATTGCGGGATATGTTGTCCAGCACTTCAAGCGTATGATAGAAATTATCTTTATGCCCTAGTTTGCCAACATATTCTACGCCTTGAAGCAGCACAAATTGCGGGAAGATTAATTTTAGTAAACCGCTATCAAATAATAGTTTAAAACCAACTGAAGGAATAGGGGATAGGATGATTTTATTTAATTCATCTGAAATTCGTTCTTTAGATACAATGTGAATTCGATCTTTGTTTTTTGAAATTGCTTCAAATGATACTTTTTCTATATTAAAGTTTAGCTGTGAAGCAAATCGTATGGCTCTCATCATTCGAAGCGGATCGTCTGAGTATGTGATATCAGGATTTAGCGGTGTGCGAATTATTTTATCTTCAAGGTCTTTCAAGCCATTAAAAGGGTCTATCAACTCTCCGTAATTCTTTTCTGAAAGTGAAATTGCCATTGCATTCATGCTGAAATCTCTTCTGTTCTGATCATCTTCCAGGCTGCCGTCTTCTACTACTGGATTTCTAGATCCTCTATCGTATGATTCTTTTCGGGCTCCAACAAATTCAAATTCCAGATCTTCAAATTTGATATTTGCAGTTCCAAAGTTTTTGTAAATGGTGACAGGAATGTCTGAACCAAGTTTTTTTGAAACACGCTGAGCTAGCTCTATCCCAGATCCTAGGCATACAAAGTCAATGTCTTTACACGGTCTGTTTAAAATACCATCTCTTACCCACCCTCCAATAACAAATGCAGGTACATTCATTTCTGCCGCGCAAGCAGATACTATTTTAAAAATAGGATGAATGAGTTTAGGCTCCATAACTTAGCAAAAATAAGAGAAAATGGAGGTTGGGGTAAGCAAGAATTAGCTGAAAATGGATTAACAGATAAAAAATCTATTCTCTGATTATTTTTATTTCTCCATTTGCCTTCAGTTTTATTATGGAAGAAGGTGATTTTGGGTTGTTGTTGGGTGTTTGTAGTTTTACAACATAATCAACTACTGAAATAACTTCCTCTGAAATATCTGAATACGTTGGTGGGGAAGGGGTATTGCTAATGTTAGCGGAAGTTGAAACAATAGGTTTTCCAAATTTATGAATAAGCTTATGGCAAAAATGTTTAGTTTCTTCTAAAGAGTCCTGAATAAGTCTTATGCCAATACTGCCATCTTCAGCAACTGCATTTTTAGCCAAGCTTCTAGCGCCATCATAAATAATGGTGATGGGTTTAGAGCTTGAATCATCTTCTTTGTTGTTTGCATCAATCAGTTCCCACGCAATTTCCGGGACTTCTTTTACGTAACGATTCAACATTCCATCGTTGCTGACAAGTATAATCAAGCTTTTTGATTCAGTTCTTTTTTTAATTTCAAAGATTTTTCCTACTGCTTTTTCATTGGTAGCGTCACAACCTAGTCCCCAAATGGTATCTGTTGGATATAAAATAATACCACCCTCTTTAAGGACTTTTACAGCGTTTACTATTTCTATATCAATCGGCATTTATGATTTATAGGTTGACATTATTTGGGATGAAATCAGTTCAGGTAGGAAATTCCGGGAATGTATTAATCCCATTTCAGACATTTTCTTTTGCAAATTAGTTGATGATAATATTTTATTTATCTCGAGAGCTAGCTGTTCGTGATTTGTTGCCTCAATATATATGGTGTTTTTTCCGCCAACCTCTGAAAAGCAACCTCCTTGGGTGGTAATGACAGGCGTGCCGCAGGTTAAAGCTTCAATAATGGGAATTCCAAATCCTTCAAACAAGGAAGGGTAGATAAAGATTTCTGCTCCATGGTATAGAGCAGGAAGAAATTCATTTGGGACATCTTCTAAGATTCTAATTCTGTGCCCTAAGTTATTTTCTATAATTATTTTCTGAATTTTTTTGAAATAATCTTTTTTCTTTCCTATCACAACCAAGGGTATGTCTTTAATTATAGTAAGCGCTTTTATGATAGTCAGTAAATTTTTCCTTTCTTCAATGGTGCCAACGTGTAACAAATAGTTGTTGGGCAAATTTAGTTTTGATTTGACCCGGCTCACCTCGGAGGCTGTAATTTCTTTGTAAAAATTATCTTGACAGCTTTGGTAGATAACTTTAATTTTATTTTCAGGCACAGCATAAAATTCAACAATATCTTTTTTTGTTTGCTCGCTTGTTGCAATTACGATGTCAGCTAGTAGCGCTGCAGCTTTGAATTTTTTATCATAAATTTTACGATCTAAATACGAATACAACTTTGGATAACGAAGAAATATTAAGTCATGAATGGTAACTATTTTTTTTCCTTTAAATTTAGAAATATTAAATGGCAGTTCATTACTTAATCCATGATATACCTCTGCGTTGTTCTTAGTTAGTAAATCAGTAATTCCATAGGAACGCCAACGAGAACTAAGGTTTTTGTCAAGTAATTTTTTAGGTGTAATTATTTCAATATTTTTTTGAGAAGAGGCAAAAGCATTAAATGCACTCTTGGAGTTTTCTGGAGTAAAAAGCGAGTATTTGTTATTCTGATGATTTTTGCACAAGGAACTTATTAGCGTTCTAGAATAATTTCCAAGACCACTTTTGTTTAAGAAGGCACGCTTTGCATCAAAGCCAATATTCACTTGGATAAAATAAGATTATTATTCTGTGAAAATAAATGAAAATCACGTTCAAAAACGGGAAGGGAGTAGTTTGCTTATTTAGAAGCAGATTCTAATTGGTTTTCTAATTCCCGTACCCTAAATACTTGTCCTGCTTTTAGTCGAATGTATTGTCTGGAAGAAAGATTATTTAGTTTACGAAGCTTAGTGGTTGTGGTATTATACCTGCTAGCAATTCCCGCAAAAGTGTCTTCTTTTTCAACGGTGTGAAATTCTGTATCAGGGTGAAATGCAGCTAACAAACCACTTTTATTTTTTTTGAATGTTACTGTATTAAACATTAATCTACCGTAGTCAAAGGAAATAAAATATTGTGGGTCAACGGGTGCTCCCTTAAAACGAACTTCAAAATGTAGGTGAGGGCCAGTTGATTTTCCAGTATTTCCTGCTAATCCAATTAATTCTCCCGAAGAAAGTACTTGACCTTCTTCAACATTAATTTTATTAAGATGGCCATACACGGTTTCTAAACCATTATAGTGCCTAACGATAACTACGTTTCCATATCCACCTTTTTTTTGCGCAAATCGTACCATGCCACCAAATGCGCATACTACTGTATCGCCTTTCCTAAGCTGAATATCAACTCCTTTATGGTATCTTTTGTGCCTCCATCCAAATGGCGAAGACAAAGGGCCCCAGGATGGCATTGTAAAGCATCCAACTTCAGAATTTTCTAGCTCAAGCGTATAGGAAGCGTCAAAAGTAAACTCATCTTTATATAAGGTGGTAAGATCTTCTTCATTATTATCGCTATAATAGTTGGATGCAGGAAATAAAAACATCATGCTTGGATCTGCAAGTGGTGCTACAGAATCGGGCATTAATTTTTCAATATGTAACGCTACAGATTGATAACAAGTTTGGTCTATTTGAAAACCATCTCTGGTTATTTTGCTTAAATTCCTTTTTGCTGTCTCCATCATTACTTGACTCCATAAATCTGGAGGCATGAATGAAGCTTCAAACATATGATCGATAAGAAGCATAAGTTGCTCATCGCTCATTTTTTCAATAACAGGAGACCTTTTGTCTTTTTTAAAATTTAAGAAAGGCTTTTTATGAGTTTGAAGACTATCTTTTTTTGTCTTTTTCCCAAAATTTATTGGATAAGAATAACTTGCATGGCAAGCCCAAAAACTTAGTGTGAAAACAATGAAGAGTAGTTTTTTCATAAAAACGGTAGCACGAAGTAACAAAAAAAAATGAAATAAAAAAAGCCGCTTCAAATTGCTTTGAAACGGCCCTTTTTTAGTTAAAAAATCAAGGTGCAGGATATTTAGCTAAAAACACCCTTTTGTTGTTATACTATTGTACTAATAATTTTCCAGTAGAAAGTATTGTGTTGTTGTCTTCTAATCTATAAAAATACAATCCGTTAGAAATATTATTACCTCGATTTAAGTTAAACTCAATCTTTGCTCCTTTGTAAGAACTTAAATCAATCACTTCTATCACTTTGCCATAAATATCAAAAATTGTGAATAGCAAATTGTTGTGAGTTGGATTTACAAAATCGATATTTACAAAAGCTGAGCTTGTAAATGGATTTGGACTGATAACTACCGAAGCACCGGTATAGTGCTCACTAATACCATTAATTAATACATTAACAGTATCACAGCCTGAACATCCATTTGCATCAGTAACACAAACAGTGTAGTTTCCTGGGCCAAGTCCAGTTATTGTTTGAGCAGTCACTCCATTGCTCCAAGCATAAACGTAAGGGGCAGTACCTCCTGTAACGCTTCCTGTAGCACTTCCATTGGTACAAGTTGTGCAAGATGCAGGTTGAGCGGTTGAGGAAGCTACAATTGCAACCGGACTTGTTACTGTTATAGTTTTTGTTGTAGTGCATCCTTTAGCATCTGTAGTTAACACAGTGTAATTGCCGGCAGCTAAGCCAGTAGCTACTTGGGTTGTTTGTCCTGTTGGAGTCCAAGCATAGGTGTATGGAGTAGTTCCGCCAGTAGAAACAACCGATGTTGCTACACCGTCACTACTTCCAAAACATTTTGTTGGTGTACTTGCAGTAGATGAAGCAAAAGGAACAAAAGTAATAGTTACAGTAGAGGTAAACGTACATCCGTTTGCATCAGAAACTGCTACAGTATAAGAACCAGCAGCTAGGCCTGTTGCAGTAGCAGTGGTTTGTAAATTATTCCATAAAAAAGTATAAGGTGCCGTTCCGCCAGATATTGTCAATGCAGCTGTACCATCACTTCCTGCACATGAAGCCGCAGTTACAGAAAGGGTAGAAGCAATTGCAGTAGGGCCAACAATAGTGTCTACAGCCATATTTACGCAACCATCAGTGTTTGTAGCAGTAACAGTATAAATACCTACAACTAACCCTGTAGCTGTTTGAGTAGTTTGACCATTACTCCATAAATAAGTGTAAGGAGCAGTTCCGCCAATGGTCGCCATAGATGCTCCATTGTTGCTTCCAAAACAAGTTACGCTGGCTGTGCTTGCTGCTGTAACGCTAATTGCATTATAAACGTTTACAATAGTATTGTTAGTTATACCAATTGAATCTGTTATAGCACAAGTATAAGTTCCTGCAGCTAGACCAGTAATACTAGTAGTTGTTTGATTACCTGGGCTCCAAAGGTAAGTATACGGTGGAGAAGTTCCAGGCGTAACAGAAACAGAAGCAGTACCACTTGCATTAGAAGGACATGCATCGTTTACAACTGAAGTTGTAATTGCTCCAAAATCATATTTTGAAATAGTAGTCTTTATCATTAAATCCTGCGCAGAGTTATTACGATACGTTGCCCAGTTGCCACCAATAATTTCATAATTTCTCAATGATAAAGGAGAAGCCGCATCAGCACCTAAATTACAAGTGGTATCAGGGTGCATTAGCCAGCTTACGTAAATTCCACCAGAAGTTATTACGATTGGTTTGGTCATTGGCACATTATTAAATGCACCAATATTTCCTGTCATAATTGTATCAGAAGAAAGTACGGTTCCTGGTCCATTATTAGTTCCATTGTCGTCTCTAACTTCAGCAGTAAATCCTCCAGTAGCTCCTGAAGCAATAAAGTAATCTAAAGAAACAACACTAGCAGGGTAAAACGGAGGCTCAAAATATACGCCCGCTCCATCATTAACCCCTCCACCTGACCATCCAAGTCCAGCTGATGCGGAAGTTGCAGTAGTGTAAGAAAGTTCTATAGATGATTGTGTAGTATCAACAACTACCATTTCTACTTCACGAGAATTATTTCCAGGATTCATATCACCAGTTAAAGTAGTAGCAGATCTGTACCTAAATGTTCCCGGAGTATTTGCATTGTAGTTTGTAGGATAAGTAAATACAGTATCAGCTCCAGCAGGTAAAGCTGTAACAGTCCTTGTAGAAGTCCAAACTGTTGCTGCATTTACATCTAGAAGAGTTCCAGTTACTGGGATATTGCTGATAGGTTGGTTGCCAGTATTTGCAATATCAGTAGTTAAGTTTAATGGTTTGCCATTTGAAGAAACAAAGAATCCACCGTTTTTAGTATTTTGATTCCAAGCCGGAGTTGCATCAAATACTTGATAGGTTACAGGGTTTGGATAATAAAATTTTACTGCAGTATTAGCAGTTGGGTATGTGTTATTAAGGACTTGAAGCCCAATTGCACCTGTTAAATTTTCAATTCCAGATTTGATGTCAGTACCATTCGTTAAGCCAGTTTGAGCTTTGTATTGGAATGTGATGGAGCTATCAACGCCACTTAAAATTATTTGAAATGTGTTGCTTCCAGTGTATTTTTGACCTGTAGCTGACCAAAAAGGTACTGAATCATATTGAACAATAAAAGTATCTAAGTTATTTGTCCAATACCAACCAGAACAATTTGGAACTGGTGCATTTGACCCATTTGTAAAAGTTAAATCTGAAAGTAGTGCAGCAATGTAATTATTGGGTGCGGCAGCAGATGGAATAGTAGGAAATGGAGAAGCAATGTTTCCAAGAGCTTCAAAAGACATCCATCCATTTGATCCTACTAATGCTTTGTTATAATCGTTCCAATAGTATCTGAAATTCCAATTCATGTTGAATGGTCCAACAGAGTTATCATCTCCTAAGCCAGTGATTTTAGTTCCTAGACCTTTGATATCTATCCAGTTATAAACTGGTCCTGTAGGGTCAGCTTGGTTTTTCCAGGTATAACCATAGGTATCAGGTCCGCCTGTAGTTTGAGCAATTAGTGTCCCAATAAATAGGGAAGCGGTTAAAAAAAGTACCAATTTAAGTTTCATGAAATAAGTTTTAAATGTTTTTGTTTAGGGTGGCAAAAGTACTTAAAAATAATAAACATCCAAAAAAGTTTTCCTTTTTTGGGAAGTGTGCAATATTAAATATTAAGTGATTGAAAACAAACTACTTAACTACTATCATTTTTTTAGTAGCAATTAAGCTGCAAGCAGAAATAGAATAAAAATAATTTCCACTGGGATAATATTGAGTGTTTAAGCTAAAATAAGAAAGTGAAGAATTTGATTTATTTATTACCTGACTTTCAATTAAGCTTCCCACTGAGTTATAAATAGACACAATTACTGCTGGGCAATTTGGAGTACGAAACTCAATATTAGTAAAGTTCACAGATGGGTTTGGTTTATTCTGTCCTAAAAATATTGTTGCATTTTCTAAATTATTTGTAGAAAAAGTCCCTGGAGAATAAAACTTTATAGCTAAACTATCAGAAGGCATTGTATCAGACATCACTAATAAGCCATCGCTCCCAGTAGTATCTTCAATGCCAATGCGCAAGCCGGATGCATTGAAATTGTAAGGAGGAGTGCTGTTGATTATGTTTTTGTATTGAAGTTTGATTGAATACTCGGACCCAACAAGAATTATTTGAAACGTGCATCTTCCGGAATAACCAACAGCGCTTGAGTCCCAAAAAGGAACCGAATCATATTGGATTATGGCAGAATCACTTTGATTGCTCCAAAAATAGGCAACTGCACCTGGTATTAATGAATCTTTTGAATCAATAAATGTTAAGTCAGATAACAATGCTGCAATATAATTGTTTGGGCTTGAAGTGGAAGGAATAGTAGGGAATGGAGCGGATATATTCCCATTTTGATTAAAAGAAATCCACCCATTGGACCCAATCCATATCGTATTATAATATTTTCCGTAATAATTATAATAATATCCTAGGCTTATAGGTTTAGAGGCATTGTCATCTTTCAATCCGGTGATTAAATTTGCGGTATCCTTAATATCCTTCCAATTATATGCAGCACCTTGTGGGTCAAAATTAGTTGTCCACACATAGCCATACTTATCTGGACCACCACTGGTTTGTGCAAATGAAGAAATGCTAAGAAAGAATATTCCTGATAAACAAAGTAGTTGAAATTTCATACGATAAAAGTTAATCAACTACAATTACTAAATATTTAGATATGCTCCAGAATTCTTCTGAATTAGAAATAGTTAGTTTTTCTATCGAGCCATCTTTGCCATCAAAAGAAAAAGAGCCTGATGGGTGAGTGGTAATAAGTTTTGCTTTTTTGCAAGCAAGCGTTATGTGGTTTGTTTCAGAAATATTTATTTTGGTAAAATAGTTTTTATTGAAATCAGATTTTAATTTTTCAGCTTTTCCTATACCTATGAACCCACCCTCTTTGGTTAAAACTCCTTGATCAATTAATTCTTTAGATGTTCCAAAGGCGTAGTATCCTTCATTCAGCTTTTCGGTTTTCTGGGTAAGCATTTCCTGAGAAGCTTCGTAGTTTAATGCTATCTCAGACAATTCAACATTCATTTTTTCAAGCTGTTTTTTAAGTTCAAATATATCAGCATCTTTTTCAGCAATTTGCGTATTCATACGCTCAATAAGTTTTTCGAACTCTGAAATTTTCAAATTAGCACTTTTAAGTTTTTTATTTAGGGAAGAGAGTTTTTGTTTGTTTTTTACCATCAAATCATAGATCGCTTGGATATCGCCAATGATTTTATCTTTTTGATTCTGGTCTAATTCACCCATCTGGCTTGATGTGGTTAGTAGTTTTTCTTTTTCTTTAATTACGTCTAAGTTTTCTTGTATTTCATTGTATGAGCGGATAAATCCAAATATGGCAGAATCTTTAGCTACCACTTGTCCGCTTAAATCAAGATTAGCATTTTTTAAACTGTCTTCGTACGTGTTTTCAGCTTTATCGGTTCCTGTTCCACAAGAAAAAAGTGAAGCGGAAAGAATTAGAGAAGCTATAGCGTAAATAATTTTTTTCATGGTATTTTTTTGCAAAGATAGAAGTTTCGGGTAGGTCACAACATGAATAGGATGCGCTCTATTTTTTCTTTTTCTTTTTTGGTTTTAACGGTTCTTCGTGAAAGTAGTACCTAAAGTCGAGGGTTAAGAAAGTGCCACTTAACTTAAGCCTACCTATCTCTTTGCTGGGTTCATACATGATTGAAGATGAATAGAAAAACGAAAAGGGCAAGTGGTAAGAGGATCCTAAATAGAAATACCCGCTTTTTTCGGTTCTCCATTCAAAACCTAGATTAGCTAATGCCGCAAATTGGAAAATAGAGTTGCGCTTTGAAAAATGCCTGAAGTAGGTGTCTTTTGTAGAAATATTGGAAGCATACATATCCATGGATAGTCCTAGCGAGGTGTTCATGTAAATTTTTTCTGCAATTCTTAAAAACACCATGCCTTGAATTGGAATTTCGTAGCCAATAATTCCAAAATCTGATTTTCCTATAAAAGTTGTATCGGTAATAGTCAAGTCGAAATTCCTTCGGGTATAGTTAATGCCGGTTTCTATAGATAGCTGTTTGGTAAAGCCTCTTCGTAATATCATGCCGGCACTGTATCCTCTTTTCTGCGATATATTAAAGTCTAAACCGCTAGCAAGGGTAGTGGTTGCATCCTTATTGAAAAAAGAGTTAATAAAAATTGGACGGTACTGAAATCCAGCAGTAAATATATTTTCTTGAGCAAAAGAGGCATCGTATTTAGCAATAAAAAATATTGCTATCATAAAATAATACTTGTGTTTCATATTTAATTTCAGCATCGCATTAACGAAACACCATGGTTTGTATTGCAAACTAAGGTATGTACTTTTTTGAATTTGCATAAAAAAAGCCCTGACAAATTTTGTCAGGGCTTTTAATAGTTTTTTTAATATTTATTCAATAACCATTTTATTTACAAAACGAGTAGTTCCATTTTCAACAGTAACAATGTAAACTCCTTTAGCTACAGTAGATAAATTTACATCATGTCTGATTGCTGTGTTGCTGTTATTGATAGTTTCTTCAAAAGCAACATTGCCAATTAGGTCTACAATTTTAACTACTGCACTGTTTGTTTCAGCGCCAGAAATTTGAAGTGAGAATTGTCCGTTAGAAGGATTTGGGAACATTTTCATTCTTGCATTATCGTTGTTTAAAGCCTTAACTCCTAATGCATTGCCGGAATATTTATAAATACCATCGGCAGTTGAGCTGGTATTAAAACCACCGCACCATCCTGTAGTTCCATTCACCCAGCCTTGTGCAGTGTGCTGAACCCCTACGTCTATATCCGTCCAATTAGCTCCTCCATCAACACTATATGAAGAACCAGTGCCTGAAGTTGCATTAGCGCCAGTACTAACATACGCGCTGCTGTTAGGAATAACCCCTAAATCCCCTGAAGGATAAAATGTTCCTGTAGTAGGAGTAAATAAGGTCCAAGCAGAGCCTCCATTCGTAGTTATATAAAAAGTAAACACTGTGCCACCGGCATCAGCTACTACAGCTATACCTTCATTTGCGGTTCTGAATGCAACATCAGTAACCATTTCTGTAGAAGTTGTAGAAACTACAGATACGGTCCAATTTAGTCCTTTGTCTGTTGATTTATACATTCTTCCTTGGTTTGTTCCAAACCAAATGCTGTTTCCCGAAACAGAGTAAAGATTTACAATGCCATACTCGCCTGCGCTAAGTGGAGGCGGAATGTTTGCGCTTGGAACTCTTGTCCAACTTGTACCGCCATTTGTAGTTGTATAAAGTTCATAGTATGCTGTGCCTGGTCCAGTAGGGTCTCCTTGTGCAAATCCATTATTAGCATCCCAGAAATAAACAATGTTTGCAAAAGAGCCAGCGTTATTAAAAATTGAGCCAGTGCCTTGTTGGGTCCATGCTGCACCGCCATTTGTAGTTTTAAAAATTCCACCACCAGTAGCTCCGGTAGCGTCATAGAAACAACCCCAAGCTGTGTTAGCATCAATAGCCCAAATGTTTGACCAGTTGAAATTAGCTGATGCTGTTACTGTACCGGGTATCCAAGTTGTGCCTCCATCTGTAGTTTTTGAAAAGTCACTTGAGTTTCCGTTTCCAGCAGATCCATCATAGGATGCAATCCATACATTGTTTGCATCAACTGCGCATACATTACGAACTCCACGTGAAGCGGTAGCGTACCCAGTAGCCTGACTAGTCCATTGAGCATTAGCTCCAATAACAAGTAGGAAAGAAGAAATAAAGAGTAAATGTTTTTTCATTTTAATAAGGTTTAAATAATTATTTGCCAAAGTTATTATTTTCAATGTAGGTACAATAATAATTCTAGTTGAAATATTAATATTTTTACAAACAAATTTAGATGTAAATGCCTAAGAAAGAATTGCTTAAAGATAAATATGTTTTTAGTCATAAAATCAGATTATGGATAGTGGGGATTTTTATTGTTTGCCTTTATGGAAAAACAATAAAATATGATTTTATAGGATTAGATGATAAAGAGCTAATAGTAGAAAACATAGATTATATAAGTGATTTTTCCAATCTTGCTAATGCTTTTACAACCCATGCTTTTTATAATCCTAAAGTAGCGGGTGGCTCCAATGTGTATTATCGCCCAATGCTGACGCTTTCATTTATGTTAGATTCTAAATTAGGAGGTGTTTCTCCTAAGTATTACCACATAACAAATATATTGTTACATCTGATTGCTACGCTATTGCTTTTAAAGTTGTTGGTAGTATTTAAGCTGAACGAAGATTTAGCTTTTTTCTTTGCATTGCTTTTTGCAGCACATCCTATGCTTTCGCAGGCGGTAGGCTGGGTGCCAGGCAGAAATGATTCTTTATTGGCGGTTTTTATAATAGCTGGATTTATTTTTTTAATAAAATATTTAGCAAGCCAAAATAACAAGTATTTATTTTTTCATATACTTTTTATAGGGCTAAGTTTGTTTACCAAAGAAAGTGCAGTAGCTTTTCCGGTTGTATGTATTTTTTACTTTTTGTTTTTCAAGTATTCCTCTAAGCAATTCGTAAAACCTTTATGGGCGCTCATTGCAGGTTATTTAATAGTTTTTCTTCCTTGGTATTTTTTGAGAAAACAAGTGATGGAGCATGCAGTAGCTGATCTTTCATTTTCTAGTTTAAGTAAGTCATTTATAGAGAACCTTCCTTTGGTATTGCAATATTTTCAAAAATCTGTATTGCCTTACAATCTTTCTGTATTATCTGTTCCAAAAGACACTAATATTTTATTATGTATTTCATTATTAGCAATTCTTATGTTTTTTGTTGTACGAAGCAAGGACAAAAACTGGAAAGTTATATTATTTGGATTTACATGGTTTTTAGCTTTTTTGCTACCTGCTTTTGTAGTGCATATTCTCACTGGCTTTGAGCATAGGGTTTACCTGCCTATGATTGGTTTATTGTTAGTAGTTTCTGAAATTACAGAAGTGAAAAGGTTTTCATTAAAAAATTCAAAACAAGTTTTAGTAGGGTTGGTTGTTATAGCAGCTTTTTCAATAGCAACTGTTCGACATTCAAATTCTTTTTCAAGCGGCTATGAATTTTGGAAAACGGCAGCTACCAATTCAGATAATTCTGCTTTAGCGCGAATGAATTATGGTTTAGCTTTATCGCAAAACGGAGAAACGCAACAGGCAATCGAAATCTATAAAGAAGGATTAAGCATAAATCCGAATGAGCCATTAATACACAATAACCTTGGTATTGTATATGCGCGGAACAAAATGCCAGGACTTGCTGAGCAAGAGTTTAAAAAAGAGCTTGAGGTTAATCCTTTATTTAGTGATGCGCATTATAATTTAGGCTTGGTTTACGCGCAAACTGGAAGAGATTCATTAATGTTTGTTGAGTGGAATGAAGCATTGCGAATGGACCCCAACAATGCGCGAGTTAAGAAAGCATTAAGCATGGCAGTTCAAAATCACAAATAGTAGATTGGCAATTAAATACGAATTCCTATAACCAATATATCGTCTACTTGCTCAAGGCTTCCTTTCCAATCATCTATATGCTCTTCGATGCTTTCTTTCTGAGAAACTAATTCTTGAGAAGCAATTTTTTGGAGTAGTTGTTTAAAGCTTTTGTTTTTTAACTTTTTTCCTTTACTGCCACCAAATTGATCCGCATAACCATCGGTAAATGTGTAAATAAGGTCACCTTTTTGTAATTGAATCTCCTGTAAATTAAAGGGTGATTCGTGAATATACATGCCTATGGGAAATTTATCGGCAGCAAATTCTAGCCATTCATTATTTCTCAATATCCAAATTGGATTATTAGCACAGGCAAACTCCAATTTCATATTGCTAAAATCAAAGCTGCACAACACAGCATCCATCCCATCTTTACCGGTAGTTTGATTTTCATCCGGATTAAGAGCCTTGATGATATTTTTTCTAAGCGCATTGAAAATTAAATCAGGGCGTATAATTTTTTTCTCTTTCGTAATTTCGTTTAGAAAAGAAATTCCTAAAAGACTCATGAAGGCGCCTGGAACTCCATGGCCTGTGCAATCGCAGGTAGCCAATAAAAATTTATCGTCTATTTTTTCTGCCCAATAAAAATCGCCACTCACTATGTCTTTTGGTTTATATAATACAAAGTGCTGGGGAAGATTTTTTGTTAATACTGAATCGGAAGCTAAAAGTGCCTTTTGAATTCTTTTGGCATACGTGATGGAGTCAGTTATGTCTTTATTTTTTTCTTCCAACATCTTTTTTTGCTGATCGATCTTATGGTTGAATTCGTTGTTTTCTTTTTTGAATAGACTAACTCCTAAGAAAATTAGCAGTCCGGTAAAGAGGAAATTTAACAAGCCAAATATTTCATCAGCTTCATTGTTGCCAAAATACGGTTCATGGTATTTAAATATTATGATAGAAGCAGTAAGGAGCATCATTGAAAAAACGAAATAGGTAAGTATCGTTTTTTTGTTTTCAAATACGATTAAAGTAGCAACAGGGATAAAAAGAAAAAATATATGAGATTGTGTATTTTCTCCAAAAAGCAGAGTGAAGAAAAAGATGAATACAAAAGCGCTGCTAAATCCAACATGAAATGCAAGAATATATTTCTTTATAGAGTTTAAGAAAAAAACAAAGCAAAGAACAATGAGCTCAAACATGGTTGAAGTAGCTGCAAAATATCGATTTTGCATATAACTCATGATGGAGTAAAGTATAAGGATAAAACTAACGGTAAGGCAGGAAGTATTAAAAATTCTAAGCTTCCCTTTCTCTTTGAAGCTTAAACCGTCATGAATTCCAATTTGAATTATTTTTTCAAACAAATTATTAGTTATTTAGTCAAAGCAGTTTTACTACCTAGGTAGCGCAGGTTTTATATAAAATATTGTTAACTAATCTCCGTCAATTAAGTTCCCTAGACCACCCAGAATACTTCCTTCTTCTTTTCTTGATCCTCTGCTAAATTGTAGTATTCTATCTGCTAGTCTGCTAATTGGAATAGATTGAATCCAAACTTTTCCGGGTCCTGTAAGTGTTGCATAAAATAAACCTTCACCACCAAAAATGGTGTTTTTTATTCCGCCAACAAATTGAATATCATAATGGATGCCACTTGTAAAAGCAACAATACAGCCGGTATCTATTTTAAGCAACTCTCCTTGTTTTAACTCTCTTTCAATGATATGTCCTCCGGCATGTACAAATGCCATTCCATCACCTTCAAGCTTTTGCATGATGAAGCCTTCGCCACCAAATAATCCAGTTCCTAGTTTACGCTGAAACTCAATACCTACCGAAACTCCTTTAGCAGCACACAGGAAGGCATCTTTTTGACAAATCATTCTGCCATTTAATAAACTTAAATCCAGTGGAATAATTTTACCAGGATAGGGGGCTGCAAATGTTACTCGCTTTTTTCCGGAGCTTGCATTCGTGTAAGTAGTCATAAAAAGATTTTCTCCGGTAAGTAAACGCTTTCCAGCCGAAAATAATTTTCCCATTATTCCGCCTTCTTTTCCTGAGCCATCGCCAAATAAGGTCTGCATTTGAATGCCATCATCCATTAACATAAAGCTGCCGGGTTCTGAAATAACCGTTTCCTGAGGATCCAATTCAACTTCTATGCATTGCATTTCCTCACCGGTAATCTTGTAATCTATTTCGTGATTTGTTTTCATAGTAATTTTTTTAATTACATATTTCTTCGATACTGTCCGCCTACTTCAAATAGAGCAGCTGTAATTTCTCCTAATGAACAATATTTAGCTGCTTCCATTAAACTTTCAAAAATATTTTTATTCTGAACCGATGCAAGTTGCAATTCTCTTAATAGTTTATGTGCAGTACTTTCATTGCCCTTATGTAATTGCTTGAGCATATTAATCTGGTATTTCTTTTCATCTTCCGTAGCGCGAATTACTTCTTTAGGTAAAACCGTAGGGGAGCCCTTCGAAGAAAGATATGTGTTTACACCTATGATTGGAAATTCCCCTGTATGTTTTAGGGTTTCGTAATACAAACTTTCTTCTTGAATTTTGCCTCGCTGATACATGGTTTCCATAGCGCCTAATACTCCTCCTCGTTCTGCTATTTTATCAAACTCAGTAAGCACAGCTTCTTCAACAAGGTCGGTTAGTTCTTCTATGATAAAAGATCCTTGTAGTGGGTTCTCGTTTTTTGAAAGGCCCAATTCTTTATTGATAATTAATTGAATTGCCATTGCTCTGCGAACAGATTCCTCGGTTGGAGTAGTGATGGCTTCATCGTATGCGTTGGTGTGTAAAGAATTGCAATTATCATAAATGGCATAGAGCGCTTGAAGTGTAGTGCGAATGTCATTAAAATCAATTTCCTGTGCATGAAGGCTTCTGCCTGATGTTTGAATATGATACTTTAACATTTGAGAACGCTCGTTGCCTTTGTATTTATTTTTCATCGCCTTTGACCAAATCTTTCTTGCTACTCTTCCAATTACAGCATATTCTGGATCAATTCCGTTTGAAAAAAAGAATGAGAGGTTGGGGGCAAAGTCATCGATGTGCATGCCCCGACTTAAATAATATTCTACATAGGTAAAGCCATTAGCCAATGTAAAAGCCAATTGGGTTATTGGATTTGCTCCAGCTTCTGCAATGTGATATCCTGAAATAGATACCGAATAAAAATTGCGGATGTTTTTCTCAATAAAATATTGCTGAACATCTCCCATTACACGTAATGAAAACTCGGTAGAGAATATACATGTGTTTTGTGCCTGATCTTCTTTTAAAATATCTGCTTGTACTGTTCCGCGAACTTGCTTAAGAGTTTCGACTTTAATTTTTTCGTATACATCTTTTGGCAGCACTTGATCTCCGGTAACCCCTAGCAACATTAACCCCAAGCCTTCATTTCCAGTAGGTAATTTGCCTTGGTAGCTTGGTCGTTTGGTTCCGCGCTTTTTAAAAATATCGTTTATCTTTTTCTCAATTTGTTTCTCAAGCTTATTTTTCTTGATGTAAATTTCGCACTGCTGATCGATTGCGGCATTCATGAAAAAGGCAGTCATCGTTGGGGCAGGACCGTTAATCGTCATGGATACAGAAGTTTTTGGATTAGCTAAATTAAATCCGCTGTAAAGTTTTTTAGCATCGTCTAAACAGCAAATAGAAACTCCTGAGTTTCCTATTTTGCCATAAATATCTGGTCGTAAATCTGGATCTCTGCCATACAGTGTTACGCTGTCAAATGCGGTGGATAGTCTTTTTGCGGGTAGCCCGGTAGATACGTAATGGAAGCGTTTGTTGGTCCGTTCAGGGCCGCCTTCTCCTGCAAACATTCGCGCAGGATCTTCTTCGGTGCGTTTGAATGGATATACTCCTGCAGCATAAGGGAACTCCCCGGGAAAGTTTTCGCTTAATACCCAGCGAAGTATTTCTCCCCATGCTTGGTAACGTGGGACTGCTACTTTTGGGATTTGTGAGTGCGATAAGCTTTCGGTATGTGTTTTAATTTTTATTTCTTTATCTCGAACTTTAAAAATATAATACTCGTCTTTATATTGCTTTGCTTTTTTATTCCATCCATCTAAAATTGCTTTGCAATCACCATGAAGTTTTCGCTCTAAGCTGGATATTTCTTCTTTAAGTTTTTTGATGATGCGATCTTTATCGTCAATCTTTGATTTGGTTAGCTGCTGAATGGTAGAGTCTAGAGAATATAATTTATTAGCTAAATCACTTTGTTCTAACACCCATTGATCGTACCCTCTGTTGTTTTCAGAAATTTCAGACAAATAGCGAATGCGAGAAGGGGGAATGATAAATACCTTTTCACTCATCTCATCCGAAATAGAAAGCTTGGAATTAAATTTAACGCCAGTCTTCTCGGATATTTTCTCAATCACCTCTTTGTAAAGGCGATTCATGCCCGGGTCGTTAAACTGGGAGGCAATGGTGCCAAACACCGGAATTTTATTGTCGGGTAGGTCAAACTTTTTATGGTTACGCTTAAACTGTTTTTTTACATCGCGCAAGGCATCTTGAGCGCCACGCTTATCAAATTTGTTTAGTGCAATGACATCAGCAAAATCTAGCATGTCAATCTTTTCAAGTTGAGTAGCAGCTCCGTACTCTGGGGTCATCACATATAGCGATAAGTCGCTGTGGTCAACAATTTCAGTATCGCTTTGCCCAATTCCAGATGTTTCTAGAATAATTAAATCGTATCCGGCAGCTTTTACAATGTTTACTGCCTCCTGAACATATTTTGATAGTGCCAGATTGGCCTGTCGAGTTGCTAAGGAACGCATGTACACTCTGTCATTCGAAATGGAATTCATTCGTATGCGATCTCCAAGTAATGCGCCACCGGTTTTTTTCTTGGAAGGATCGACAGAAATAATAGCAATGGTTTTATCGTTAAAGTCAGCTAAAAATCTTCTTACTAGTTCATCTACTAGTGAAGATTTTCCTGCGCCTCCGGTTCCTGTAATTCCCAACACAGGGATTTGGGTTTTGGCGGCAGCCTTATCAATTTCGGTTAATATTTTTTTTGATTCTTTAGGATAATTTTCAGCAGCCGAAATAATATGGGCAATGGCGCGATTATTTTTCTTAGCCAATAGTTTTATTTCCCCATTCACATTTTTTCCGGAAGGGAAGTCGCTCTTTTTTACCAGGTCATTTATCATTCCTTGTAATCCCATTGCTCTACCATCATCTGGCGAATAAATCCGTGTTATGCCGTATTTTTGAAGTTCTTTTATTTCTTCAGGAAGAATAGTGCCGCCACCTCCTCCAAATATTTTTATATGTCGGCAACCTGCTTCTTGAAGTAGGTCGTACATATATTTAAAAAATTCAATATGACCTCCTTGATAGGAGGTAATGGCAATTGCCTGTGCATCTTCTTGGATAGCGCAATCCACAATTTCTTTTACAGATCGGTCATGCCCCAGATGAATTACTTCTACACCGCTGGATTGGATAATTCTTCGCATTACATTAATTGCTGCATCGTGCCCATCAAAAAGAGAGGCTGCGGTAACGATGCGAATTTTATTTTTTGGTATGTAAGGTGTTGTCTCTGTCATAGGTTGACAAATTTAGGAAAAGAAAGAACGTTCTGTTTTCTCCCTATGATTAAATTTGAAGCAGAGGTCTAGGATGCCGAATAAATGCTATTAAGCAAAGACTCTGCTATTGAATGTTAATCGTTCCCTTCATATTTGCTGGATGAGCTGTACAGTAGTAAAAGAGTGATGCAGGACAATCTTGAGGGACCTTAAATGTTATAGTGCCTGAGGAAGCATCATTGTTTGTAATTGCCACGGTGTATGCCGCTCCTCCTTGCGCTATGGCAATTCGGAATGGATGACCTACAGCGTTTATATTAAACTTATATGTAAATCCTCGATACAGAGTAATGGTGGGATTTGAGTTTGAACCAGAATTATAATTTGAGACATTATCTATAAGCCAGGAAGATGTACCACTATTAACCACATTGAATTCTACAGCAAAAGCAGAAACAGGACCTGTAGCACCTATTGGGCCTGTAGTTCCTGTAGCGCCATTAGTTCCTGTTATGCCGTTTGTACCAGTAGTGCCATTCGGACCTGTTGGCCCTGTAACACCATTTTGCCCTGTCGAACCTGTCTGACCTGTAGTTCCTTGTGGTCCACCCGAAGGGCCTGTTGGTCCAGGCACAGTAGATGCTGCACCTGTTGGACCGGCTACTCCTTGCTGTCCGGTAGCGCCAGTTAGTCCTGTAGCTCCAACTGGACCATTTGAGGAATGTAATGCGTATGGAACACTAAGGAGTTGAGAGTTTCCCATTGCAATAAAACCACTTCCAAAGTCTGCTTCTATGGCTATCCATTTGGAGCCATTCCCCCAAACAATTCCAGAAAATACTCCTGCTATTAAAGTTCCATTGCCAATTTCAAGATTTATCAATCCAAACTGATTGGTAATTGTAGCGTGTGTTTCCTGGTAAACAATTGTGCCACTCGCAGAACCGTCATGGATGGTAGCTTTAACAGTGACTGATGTTGTTGCCAAGGGATTACCACCTGCATTACGAATTATGGATTGATACTTAAAAGACTGCGGTGCTTGAGCAAATGAATAGCATACAGATATAAGTAAAGCAAGTAATATTGAAATGCTAACGAGAGTGTTTTTTTTAGCCATTGGGAAAATGAAAATTAATGCGTTTTAATTATTTTGTAATAGCCTATTACTTCTAGGTTTGTGTCCAGGATTCGTAGCAAGTAAACTCCCCCCTCTAAATGCGAAAGAGGGATGTTTAAATAAATTTGATTTAATAAAGAAGAAAAATAGTTAATCACTTGTCCTGTAGCATTTATAATCTCTATAATATGTGGTTCGGAAAGGGAAGAAAAATTTAATGTTATTTGGTCGGTTGCTGGGTTAGGATAAATTGAAATTGTTTCTGACTGGAAATCAAGTATGCCAGTGACAAAAACTGTATCTGGTTGATGAAAACCATTCGTAAATAGATAGCCTCCTGAAGCAGAAAGATTTGATATTACTTCTCCAAGTGTCCAGGCCATAGTATAATTGGAGGAGGTTGCAAAGTCGCCCGCAGACCCAATAACGTTTTGAGGAGCCGATTGCCCAAAGGAATATAGAGGGGTGATGATTAAGTATCCGAAAATTTTAAAGCAAACGTTAAGTTTCAAATTAGTTGTTTTATAATAAGATGGGAAGATAATAATATTTTTTTGAAATAATAGTTATAGAGATATCAGTCCATCAATTCCTTTCATTTCTTTGTATTTGGCTATGATAGAATCAGCATTAATCATTACATCTTTAACGGTAATGCTTATGTATTTTCCATGAGCAGATTCATGCTGTGAAATAATTGCAGTTTCGGAAAATTTAGATTCAACAAGTGCTATACGTTTATTATCGGCAGGGATAATAAACTTAAACATATATATGGTAGGCCAAGTAGTAGCCTTGTTTAGCGTCTCTCTAAGCTTATCAAATTGCTCTTCTTCGCTCATATTTACAAATATAAGTGTTTATACTTCTTTTTAATAATTTTGTTTCAAATATTAAATATGGAAACTTTTAAAATTAAAGGAGATTATATTCAGTTAAATCAATTATTGAAGATAATGGGCTGGTGCGATAGTGGAGGGATTGCTAATGCCTTGATTGATGAAGGGCAGGTGAAAGTTAATGGTGAGGTGGAGCTTAGGAGGCGCAATAAAATTAAGGTAGGCTTTAAGGTGGAGTTTGATTCAAAGGTTGTTTCTATAGTTTAAGAGGGCATTGAATTAAAACGGAGCTCAAATATAATTCTAGCTCTAGCCACTAATTACACGAATTTTCACTAATTATTTTGTTAAGATTTGTTTGCACAATTCTAAATCTAGCCATGCATTAGACAAACTTCTGCCAATTATTCGTTAACTAGTGAAATTAGTGGCGGTATTTTGGCTCATTAATTTTGAAATGGCTTCTAATAAATCTTTTCTTCTCTTTGATTTTCGAATATGTCTTATTTGTATACTTGCTAAATTTCCTCAAAACATGTTACAAGTCAAAACTAAGTTGTCGCTCAGCGGGATTCACGGGATAGGTTTGTTCGCGGATGAATTCATACCTAAGGGTACTGTAATGTGGACCTATGCGCCTAACCTAGATAGGGTATATACAGAGCCTGAATTGCAGGCATTGAACAAGCTAGAAAAGAATTTTGTTGAAACATATTCGTTTAAATATTTTGGTAACTATTATTTATGTGTGGATGATGCACGATTTATGAATCATTCTAAAACACCTAATTGTACCGATGAAGGTGTAGTTGAAGTTGCTGATAAAGATCTGGGACACACGTTTGCAATGCGGGATATAAGCCCAGGAGAAGAGCTTACCTGCGACTACACATTTTTTGGTGGTACGGATTCCGATCTGGAATTTAATCTATTTGGTGTAAGCTAGCAGCAATTTAGATGCGAGCCTGGTAGGTATATAGTTCATAATATCTTCCTTTTTTGTCAATCAAGTCTTGATGCGTGCCGCGTTCATGTATCTCACCATTTTCAATAACCAATATTTGAGTAGCCTGACGAATGGTGCTAAGTCTGTGAGCAATTACAAAAGTGGTTCTTCCTTTCATTAGTTCAGCAAGACTTTTTTGAATTAATGCCTCACTTTCTGTGTCAAGGCTAGATGTTGCTTCATCCAAAATAATAATTTTTGGATTTGCTAAAACTGCTCTGGCAATTGCAATACGCTGCCTTTGTCCGCCCGATAATTTTACACCTCGCTCGCCAATACGTGTATCCAATCCTTTTTCAAACCGATCAGTAAACTCATTTACATATGCAGCCGAAACAGCTTTGTTTAGTTCTTCAAGCGTAGCGTTTGGTCTGGGGAATAAAATGTTTTCACGAATAGTGCCTTCAAACAAAAATTCATCTTGCAGTACAACTCCCAAATTTTTTCGGTAGCTGTTTAAGTTTACTAACGACAAGTCTTTATCGTCAATTGTAATTTTTCCAGAATCAGGAGTAATAAAAGATGCGGCAAGCGATGCTATTGTTGATTTTCCAGAGCCTGATGTTCCTACTAATGCAGTAACAGAACCAGATGGTGCTTCAAAGCTTATGTTTTTCACTACTTCTTTGCCTTCTTCATAGGCAAAAGAAACATTTTCGTATTTTATATTCCCTTGAATATCTTTTAAGAACATTGTTCTTTTTGATTCATCATTTTCCGGTTCCATGTTCATTATTTCTTCTGTTCTGTCAAGTCCTGCAAATGCTTCCGTAAGCTGACTTCCAATATTGCTCATTTGTACAATGGGTGCAATCATAAAGCCTAAATACAAAGTGAAAGAAAGAAACTCCCCAAAAGTCATTTGCCCTTCCATGATTCGATACCCACCAATCCCCATTATGGCCGTGGAGGCTAACCCTAATAATAAGGCTGAGGAGCTGGTAATTATTGCCGTGGAAGTAAGCGATTTTTTTACATTTTCAAAAAGTAAGGTTGCGCCATTTTCAAAAGCTATATTTTCTTGTTGCTCGGCATTAAATCCTTTAATCACGCGTATGCCACTTATTGTTTCAGTTAGTCGACCAGTAACTTCTGCATTTATTTCTCCTCTCTTTTTAAAAATAGGACGAATTTTTCCAAATGCTTTTAGTGCAATGACAGCAAATATTGCTACAGGTACTAACACATAAAAGGTCATCATGGGACTGATGCGTATGAGTAGAATTAATGAAACGATGGATGTAAGTGTTCCGCCAACCAATTGCACGAGTCCTGTGCCAACTAAGTTTCTTACCCCTTCTACATCATTCATGATTCTAGAAACTAAAGCCCCAGATTTGTTGTTGTCAAAATACCGAATAGGAAGAGATAAAATTTGCTTTTGAACTTTAACTCGTAATTGTGAAATAAGATTTTGCGCTTCAACACTTAATAGTCGGGTTAGTAAAAAAGATGTAATTGCTTGAACTAAAATAGAGCCTGCTACAGCCCCAAGCAAAAGCTTAAGCATGTGCATGTCTTTATTTGTAATTACATCGTCCATCAAGTATTTGCTGGCACCGGGTAATACTAGACTTGCTGCTCTGCTAATGACAATAAGCACTAATCCGATCGAAATCATTTTCCACCTGGGCCAAATGAAGGATTTAAAGGCATCCATCATTGTTACTTTATTTTTTTTCATATCCATTATTCTAGTTAAATTTTAACTTCTATTTAGTAATGATTTTTCTAACCAATTTTTTTCTTTAAATTTTGTAAATTCAAAAAATAATAAATAAGAAAAAAATGCAAAACACGTTCCTATGATTGACCCAGCATAAACATCGTTTAGAAAATGCTGAGAAAGGTAGACTCGAGTCAGGCCAATTGTAAGGGCTAGAAAGAAGCAAAATAATTTTAACATTTTATTTTCTGTAATTAGGCTTAGGCAAAAAAAAGTTGCAAATGCGGTAGTAGTATGGCCGGAAGGAAAACTATTGAAAGAATAATTTTCAACCCAAGGGATAAGGTTTAACTCCGCAATGCCTTCAAAGTATTTTTTAGGACGAACTTGGTCAGAAAAAATGGTATGCTTAAGTGTTTGAGTAGTAAGTGAAGCAAGTATGTTGCTTAGTCCAACAAAAAATGCGTACCTGTATTTTACAAAAAACAATACACCTATTATTGCTATAGCAAATAATCCATCACCTATATGCGTGACTATAGAAATTAGATAATCAAGAGATGATAAATGGTATTTGTTTAAAAATAAATGAGCACTGCCTTTACTTTGTAAGAGCAGAAATGTACCAGCAACCAATAAGAAAAGAAAGTAGGGTAAAAGGAATGCAATATTATTCCGAATAATTTTCATACTAAAAGAAGAAACAAAAAGTTTACGCTTTTGAACCAATGATTTTCATAAGGCGCTGAACCTGACCTTGCCATAGCACTTCCAAGGAGTTCATCTCATCTGCGGATTCGGCAAAATCAGTAATAACAAGAGATAACTCATGTGTTAACTCATTTTTCTCTATACGAAATTCAAAGTAAGTGTCCGATGGTCTATCTGTCCAACGCAGGCGAATTGATTTACCTTCTATGACAGTAAGCGCCTCTGCTTCTTGCTTTGCTCCATCCCAATAAAAAATATAAAGATTGCCTTGAATATTTACATTGTCAGCAAACCATTCAGATAAACCGCTGGGAGTGGTAATAAACTCAAATAATAGTTTTGGTGAAGCGTAAATGATATACTCTAAAACTAGTTTGTTTTTTGGCTCTGGCTTACTTGGCTTAGCTGGGGCAGCAGGCTTAGCTGCAACCACCACCGTAGGCTGGGTAGTTTGCTTGGTTTTAGTCTTAGCAGTCTTCTTTGCTGGTATCTTATTTTTGACTTTTGAGGTCGTGGATCCTTTCTTCTTTGGCATAACCTATAATAAATGTGTGGGCAATGTATAAAAAAATCATTTACCACAATAAATTACCTTTTTCAGGTAACTGAAATTAATATCTTTGCCGACCTCAAATAGCTAAATATGGCTAAAAGCTATAATTAGTGTAGGGGGTAAGAGTTCTTATTGAAATTGAAATAATGGCGAGGTAGTCCTGACGAAGCAAAGCTTGTCAGGATCCAGACCGAAGCGTCTGGGCTCAGTCTTGAAGGAGTTCTTTGGAGCAGGCAGGAAGCAGAGGATTCAAATCCGCCCAGGCGGACGAGAGTTCAGAAAGAAATTGAAATAATGGCGAGGTAGCTCAGTTGGTAAGAGCACAGGATTCATAACCCTGAGGTCGAGAGTTCAAATCTCTCTCTCGCTACAAAAACAGGATTCAAATCCGCCTAGGTGGACGAGGGCTCAAGTCTTTCTATACAATTTTGCAAGTTTCAAAACTTTTATATATTTGCTTAACTAATCAATGAGAAATAATACAAATAATAAATTCATAACCCCATCTAACCAGTGGTGGTGGCTGCATTCATGACAATGAACAGCTGAATTGTTATTATAACAATACTATACCGAAAGGCCTGCTGTTCACAGCGGGCTTTTTTATTTTAATAGAAGTATGAAATATAAATTCAAAATAAGTTATAAGAAATTGATGGCAGATACCTACACTCCAGTAGGCATTTACCTTAAGCTACGCGATAAATTTACTGGAAGTATTCTGATGGAGAGCTCCGATTACCAAGGCGGAAAAAATAGCTTTTCATTTTTATGTGCTGATCCTTTAGCAACTTTTATCCTACAGGAAGAAAAAATTGTCGAAAATTACCCTGATGGAACACAGCGCACCACATCTATTACCGAAAAAGTACAAGTTGCGGAAGGTCTAAGAGAGTTTTCTGAACTGTTTGATATAGAAAAACCCCCTTTTAAGTTTTTTTCGAACGGACTGTATGGGTATACGGCCTACGATGCTGTAAAATATTTTGAAGATGTGGAAATAAAAGCAAAACGCAAAGAGGAAAAATCTATTCCTGATATGCACTATTCGCTTTTTAGATATGTAATAGCCATTGATCACTTTAAAGATGAAATATTTTTATTTGAATTGTTAGGTGAAAAAGAAGAGTCTCAATTGAATCACCTTATTTCTCTGATTAGTAATAGAAGTGTCGCGCTGTTTAATTTTTCATTGGATGGTGGTGAAACGTCTAACCTGACCGATAAGGAATACTTGTCGCTGGTAACAAAAGGAAAAGAGGAATGCAAAAAAGGTAATTTGTTTCAAATTGTACTTTCAAGAGAGTTTATCCAGAAATTTAAAGGAGATGAGTTTAACTTATACCGTGCACTGCGTTCCGTAAATCCATCACCGTATTTATTTTACTTTGATTTTGGAAGCTTTAAAATATTTGGATCTTCACCCGAAGCACAGCTAGTTATCAAAAACGGTGAGGCGCAAATTCACCCTATTGCCGGTACTTTTAAAAGAACAGGCGATGATGAGGCGGATGCGGAACTTTCAAAACAATTAAGAAACGATAAAAAAGAGTTTTCTGAGCACGTTATGCTGGTAGATCTGGCCCGAAATGATTTAAGTCGAAATTGTACGGATGTAAAAGTGGAGGTATTTGCCGAAACCCAATATTACTCGCATGTAATTCATCTGGTTTCTAAAGTTACTGGCAAACTTAAAAATCTCTCTAAGAACATTCGAGTTTTTGCTGATACTTTTCCTGCTGGTACATTAAGTGGCGCACCAAAAGTTAAAGCCATGCAGGTAGTTGATGATTGCGAAAATGATTCTCGTGGTTATTATGGAGGTGCTATTGGTTTTATTGGTTTTAATGGAGATTATAACCATGCCATTGTTATCCGGTCTTTTTTAAGTAAAAACAACACGTTGTTTTATCGTGCTGGAGCAGGAGTAGTCATTGAGTCAAAAGAAGAAAACGAATTGCAGGAAGTAAATAATAAATTGGGCGCATTAAAAATGGCCCTATCAACAGCTGTAGAAATATGAAAATACTTGTTTTAGATAATTACGATTCTTTTACCTACAACTTGGTGCATTACTTGGAGCAGGTTTCGGATGCGCAAATAGATGTAATTCGCAACGATAAAATTCCACTGGAAGATGTAGGTAAGTACGATAAGATTTTACTTTCTCCTGGACCGGGAGTGCCATCTGAGGCGGGCATATTATTAGAATTAATTAAAATGTACGCACCTCATAAAAGTATTCTTGGTGTTTGCCTTGGTCAGCAGGCTATTGGCGAAGTGTTTGGCGGAAAGCTCATTAATTTAGAATCCGTTTATCACGGTGTAGCAACTGAAATGGAAATTGTAAAAGAAGATGTATTGTTTAAAGATATTCCTAAAAAATTTAAAGCAGGTCGTTATCATTCCTGGGTGGTAGATGAAAAAAACTTCCCTACAGAACTTGAAATAACCTGTAAGGATGAAAAAGGATTTGTAATGGGGTTAAGGCATATTAAATATGATGTTAGAGGAGTGCAATTTCACCCTGAAAGCATATTGACGGAACATGGATTGCAAATGATAAAAAACTGGGTTAACAGTTAAATACTACTAATTACTAATTTGCGGATAACTACGAATTACAAATAAACGAATTGCCAATTGTTAATGAATGCAGTTTTAAGATGAAAAAAATATTAAATAATTTGTTTGAACATAAGTCGCTCTCTAAAACAGAAGCTAAGGAGGTGTTGGTAAACATTGCTTCGGCTAAATACAACAGCTCGCAGGTTGCTTCATTTATGTCTGTTTTTTTAATGCGTCCAATTACAGTAGATGAATTATCTGGTTTTAGAGAAGCAATGCTGGAACTGTGTGTTCCTGTTAAATTTGATGTGCAGGATAGCATAGATATTGTTGGTACCGGAGGCGATGGGAAAGACACATTTAACATTTCTACTTTATCTTGCTTTGTAGTAGCTGGCGCAGGAGTAAAAGTGACTAAGCATGGTAACTATGGAGTGAGTTCCATTACAGGCTCTTCAAATGTATTGGAAGCAATCGGCTATAAATTTACTAATGACATAGGTAAATTGAATAAGCAAGTGAATGAAGCAGGAGTTTGTTTTATGCATGCGCCACTTTTCCATCCGGCTATGAAAAATGTTGCACCTGTGAGGAAAGAACTTGGTGTGCGTACATTTTTTAATCTTTTAGGTCCGGTTGTGAATCCTTGTAACCCTAAATATATGTTGCTGGGGACTTATAACCTAGAAATATTGCGTCTATACAATTATCTGCTTCAGAAAACGGAGCATAAGTATTCTATAATTCATTCTTTGGACGGGTACGATGAAATATCGCTGACAGGGAAGTATAAAACTGTTTCTAATAACAGAGATGCAGTGATTGACCCCGTGTTAAAAGTTAAAGCAGAAGAAATTATTGGCGGAAAAACAGTTGAAGAATCTGCTAAAATATTCATGTCTATATTAAAGAGAGAAGGTACGGATGCGCAAAACAACGTAGTGTGTGCCAATGCAGCTATTGCCATTCAATGTGTAACAAATAAATCTTTTGATGACTGTTTTGCTGCTGCAAAAGAATCTATTCAATCTGGAAAAGCTTTTAGCGTGTTTAACAAACTCATCCCTCTTTCATGAATATTTTAGATAAAATAATAGCACATAAAAAACATGAAGTAGAGCTTAGAAAAAAAGATATTTCTGTAAAAGAGCTAGAGAGGTCTGCGTTTTTTTCTCTGCCAGTACTTTCTATTAAAAAAAGCTTGCTTGAATCTTCTGACTATGGAATTATTGCGGAGTATAAAAGAAAATCCCCTTCAAAAGGCATTATTAATGATAGGGCTCCGGTAGTAAAAACTACATCGGGCTATGAAAAAGCAGGTGCAGCGGGATTGAGTATTTTGACAGATTCAGAATTTTTTGGCGGCAGCACGGAAGATGTTCTTGCTGTCAGGAACTCAATTAAAATTCCTATTCTCAGAAAAGAATTTATTATAGATGAATATCAGATAGTTGAAGCAAAATCGATTGGCGCAGATGTAATACTGCTACTCGCAAATGTTTTAACACCCCAGGAAGTAAAGCAGTTTTCTACAACAGCAAAATGGTTGGGACTTGAAATTTTACTTGAAGTACGTGAGCGATCTGAGTTGGATGCGGTAAATGTTTTAATTGATTGCGTAGGAGTAAATAATCGCAATTTAAAAGATTTTAAGGTTGATATTAACCAATCGTTTGAGTTGATAAAGGATATTCCTAAAGATGTGCTTAAAATATCGGAAAGTGGCATTGATTCTGCAAAAGCAATAATAGAGCTAAGTCAAGTGGGCTATCAGGGATTTTTAATGGGCGAATCTTTTATGAAACACGATCAGCCAGAACTTGCTATGGCTGAATTTGTTCAAAGCGTAAAAAAAATTAAATCTTAATAGCAATGATAAAGGTGAAGGTTTGTGGTTTGAGACATTATGAAAATATTAAAGATGTTGCTTTGCTGAAACCTGATTATATGGGCTTTATATTTTATAAATTATCGAAGCGATATGTAGGAGATAATTTTGAAATGCCGCTCATAGAAAGTGAGATAAAGAAAGTAGGAGTTTTTGTGAATGAATCTGAGGAAAGCATTTTAAGGATTGTGAAGAAGAACAATCTTGATCTTGTTCAATTGCACGGAGATGAGTCAGCCGAATTTTGTATTGATTTAAGAATGAAATCAATTCAAATAATAAAAGCATTTGCTGTAGATGAGCATTTTGATTTTGATATTTTGAAACTTTATGAAAGTAGTTGCGATTATTTTTTATTTGACACTAAATCAAAAGAGTATGGAGGCAGTGGAGTTAAATTCGACAAAAAATTATTAGATAAGAATAAAATCAATAAACCATTTTTTCTAAGTGGAGGTCTGGATATAGAAGATGTCAACAAACAGCAAACTGCAATCTCTAATCTCTATTCTTTTGATGTTAATTCAAAATTTGAAACTAAACCTGGATTTAAGGACATAAACAAATTAAAACAATTGAAAAATGAACTATCAGGCAGACAGTAACGGATATTATGGAGAGTTTGGGGGTGCATTTATTCCAGAAATGCTTGTGCCAAACGTAGAGGAGTTAAGGGAAAATTATTTGAAGATCATTAACTCTGAAAAATTTCACACTGAGTTTAATGATTTACTTAGCAATTATGCCGGCAGACCTACACCGCTTTATCACGCAAAACGATTGTCGGAAAAATATAAAACAAATATTTATTTAAAGCGCGAAGACCTGTTGCATACCGGTGCACATAAAGTTAATAATACGCTTGGGCAAATATTAGTTGCCAAGCATTTAGGTAAGACAAGAATTATAGCAGAAACCGGAGCTGGACAACACGGAGTTGCGACAGCTACTGTTTGCGCGCTAATGGGATTGGAATGCATTGTGTATATGGGCGAAGTAGATATTGAACGACAAGCACCCAACGTTTCCAGAATGAAAATGCTTGGAGCAACAGTTGTTCCAGCAACTTCCGGAAGCCGAACTTTAAAAGATGCAACCAACGAGGCTATTCGCGATTGGATAAATAATCCTGTTAACACCTATTATATTATTGGGTCTGTTGTAGGGCCACATCCTTATCCTGACATGGTTGCGAAATTGCAAAGTGTTATCAGCAAAGAAATACAGCGTGACATTATTTCTAAAGTAAAAAAAGAAAGACCAGATTATGTAATTGCCTGTGTGGGAGGTGGAAGTAATGCGGCTGGAGCTTTTTATCATTTCATGGAGGATGAAAAAGTAAAACTAATTGCAGTAGAGGCTGCAGGAAAGGGAATTAATTCCGGGCATTCTGCTGCTACGATGATGCTTGGTAAGCCGGGCATTATTCACGGTAGCAAGACCATGCTCATGCAAACAGATGATGGGCAAATTACAGAACCTTATTCTATTTCTGCTGGATTGGATTATCCGGGTGTAGGTCCAATACATGCAAATTTATTCAAGACAGGTCGTGCGCAATTTGTTTCTGCTACGGATGAGGAAGCATTACAAGCTGCATTTTTATTAGCAAAGCTTGAGGGCATCATACCTGCGCTAGAAAGTGCTCATGCACTAGCATATTTGGAAAAGCTAAAAGCAACAGAAAACGAAATTGTAGTGGTAAATCTTTCAGGAAGAGGAGATAAGGATTTAGCTACTTATATTAAAAATTTTAAATCATGAATTCATTAGATAAGCTATTTAAGGAAAAAAGCACTAGCATTCTTTCTATTTATTTTACAGCAGGATTTCCTAAGTTGGATGACACTTCAATCATTTTGGAAGAACTTGAAAAGTCAGGCGTGGATATGATAGAAATTGGAATTCCTTTTTCTGATCCTTTAGCCGATGGTCCAGTTATTCAACAATCCAGTGAGGTGGCGTTAAAAAATGGTATGACGCTTAAATTATTGTTTGAGCAATTGGGTAAAGTAAAAATAAAGGTACCAACATTGCTAATGGGCTACTTAAATCCTATTCTGCAGTTTGGTGTAGAAAATTTTTGTGTGGAAGCTAAGTCAGTGGGTGTGAGTGGTGTAATATTACCTGATTTGCCAGTGGATGTTTACTTGAAAGAGTACAAAGCGATTTTTGATAAACACGATTTGAAAAATATTTTTCTAATCACTCCTCAAACTTCTGAAAGTAGAATTCGATTTATTGATGATAACACAGGTGGTTTTATTTACATGGTTTCTTCGTCCAGCACTACTGGTGTTAAAGAAGGAATAGAGTCGGATAAAGAAAGTTACTTCAAACGAATTAAGGCGATGAATTTGAAAAATCCATTGATGATTGGTTTTGGCATAGGAGATAAGGCAAGTTTAAATAAAGCTTGCGAATATGCTAGCGGTGCAATTATTGGATCGGCATTTATTAAATGTATAGGAGGCGAAAATAATTTAAGAGGGGGAGTTGGCTCTTTTGTTAAAACGATTCGATAATTAATAAAATTCTGCTTTGAAATAGAATTAAACGTACCTCCGATCGCAAACTCAATAAAGGTCACAAATTATGCCGATGCTTCATATCTTTTAGTCCAAGTATAATTTGTACTTGATCGGCATTATACCAAATGTTATGGACTAATATATAATCAGTAATGGTATTACACGAATTTTCACCAATTCTTTCGTGCTAATTCCTGCCCGACATCTTTTTATAATTTCGATGGCAGGCGGGCGTGAAATCAGTGGCGAAATAATTTTGAGATAAATTCAGATTTTTACTTCAAATTAATTCTACGATAATAATTTTTATACTCTATGCTAAATCTGATTCCTGCAGTAAGTGAATTGTAAGCTGGCCTAGGATCGTATTTTTGAGCTCGGCCAGTGTTGTATTCAATAAAGAACCTGTTTTTGTCTTGTACAAGAAATTCATAACCGAAAACCCAGCCAAGATCAAAAAAACGATTCATGTTCGTGTTCGGAAAATTGTAACCGAAATTTAATCCCAAGTAAAAAGCTTTTCTCCAGGTGTAGTTAGAGAATAAATATCTTCTTATTCCAATTCCTCCTCTGAAAATGTTATGATTGTTGCCGCCTCTAAATCCCAGATCAATATTCGCAGCAAAACGTTTTTTACGCATATAACCAACTTTGCAATTAAGTGCAAACGCATCTGTACTGAACGTATCCAGCCTTTGGTTTATTAATCCCTTCCAATGTTCGTAGCCCAAGGAAGGAGCACAGAAATAAGTGAAGTAGGATAGTCCGGTTATAGTGTCAATATCTTTTCTTTCGATATTTTTCTCGGAGTAATCTAATTTCTGCAAGGTAATTTTACTGGAATCGGAATAAATAACTTTTCCGGTTTCTACATCTTTATTCAGTAGCAATACTTTATCTCTAGGAATGTGATAACCTATGGAGCCATGAATACGCTGAGCGTACGTAGCAAGGCAACAGAGGCTAAAAAGTAAAGCGAGTATAAACTTGTTCATGGTTCTAGTGTTGTTTAATAAACTTAGCATCAGCCCAGTTTCCATCTGCATCTATTTTGCGAATTATATACAATCCTTTTGGTAATTTTTCTATTCCTAATGTTTTTTCAATTCCATCATTTACTATCCAAGGGGAGGAAATTACATTTTCTCCGAATGTATTATATACTTTAAGCTGATACACACTGGTAGTAGGTTGCTCCCAGCATATCGTAACTTGATCAACTGCGGGATTAGGATAAAGTTTTATTGGATATTCTTTCGGATCAGCATCAGCCAGTGGGCAATGTCCATCCTGTTTTTTTAATTGCTCTACTGCCCAGCTGCGTTGTTTGGTGATGTATGGAAGTAGCGCAGGAATGTTAATGTTAAATCCTGAATTATTTCCCGGAATATTGATAGCATTGTCGTAATCTGTTGTGAGAGAAAGGTCAAAAGATTGAATACTTCCAAGCGCATTGGTATCTGCAACTAGTGCATCTCTAATTTGACTTTGCCATCTTGTAAGTGTTGGAGCAATAAGAGGTGCCCAATATTGATTGGAACTTATGTCGCAAAGTTTTTCTAGATATAAATCCTGCCACTTACGAACGCTGAAAATAGATTTTAGTAAAGGTCGTTCGTCAAAACGTGTGCTGTTAAATACATCTCCTTGTCTGGGCAATATCAAACCCAGAATTCCGCTTTTGGTTGTAAACGTTTCGTTAAAATCCCAAGGTATCCATCTTATTTTTCCGTCAGGATGTTCATATAAATAAAAATTGTTGCCGCCTCCCCAATAGCTATCCCAGCTGTAACATAAGACTTCAATAGCCAGAATTTCTAAATAATTTTCTACGTCAAAAATATTCCCTAGTTCTTTCTCTAGATTGCCGGGTTTTGTATGATTAATTACATCTACAAAATGAAAGAATTTTGACCAATCATTAATTTCTTCATTGGTTTTTAGAAGTAAACCTTGTTTTTTATACGCTGTTGGATCCGTACCTAGCCATTGCAGCGTAACTCCTGCGTTGCGATCGGTTTTATACAGGTTTCCATCGTTGTTAAAACTTCCTCCGAAATAATCTTTTAAAAATGTTTTATCTACATTTTCCACCAGTTCATACAAGCCCCAGTAAGCATCGTTCACAAAAAGCTTTGCATAGGATGTTCTGCAAGCAGGAACACCGCGGTCGCGAATCAATTTATATACAAGAGCTTCTCGAACAAAACTAGGATCATCGGTGCCGTTGTTTAGGTTTAATCTTTTAAGTCCATCAAATGTTTGTAGTTTGAATGCATCAAACACTATCTTAAAAGGTTTTTTAAGTCCATTGGCACTTGCAAGCGGTGCTGAAAAATTTGAGTGATTGCCTCGCTGCCGCATGCCTATTGAGTCCATGCTAATATTGTCGAAGGTCATGTTGCAGAGGAACTCTCGTTCGGGTAAAAAGTCATTCGGATCATTTAGGTTTAGCTGAAAGTCTGCATCTAAGGAATCAAACCAACTGTCATAGCTGAACATAATTCTAATCTCATGTAAAGCACTATCATTAAAAACTGTTTTTCCTGTTTGTGAAAAAGAGGAATATGCAAAAAGGGATAGAAAAAAAGCAAACAAGCCTGACTTAGTTCTGTAGGTCTTCATATTCATTATTGTAAAATTACTTATTTGTAGGATTGGCAACTACTATTTTTTAAAGTAGGTACATGGCAATTCATCAATAGGAAAAATTATACAGATATCTCTGTGTAACTCTGTGCCCACTGTGTCTATGTGTTGGAAGTTTTTAACACAGAGTTCTCAGAGAAAAAAAGAGTTGCACAGAGAATTGAATTTGATTAATTGTAAAATTAATAAGCAATATTTATTCTTTTATGTAGATTTGGTGCATGAAAACTAAATTTACGATCAGAGAAATTAATTCAGAAAAAGAGATGCTTTCTCATTTTTCCAAATTAAAAGAACTTAGCCCCTATTTAACGTTATCTCAATTCAAGGTTATGCTCAAGGATATGTTAAAGCATGGATATAGAATGGCGGGAGTTTACGATACTAAAAAATGTGTTGGTATCAGTGGCTTCTGGATTTCTACAAAAATATATTCCGGGAAATACGTAGAGCTGGATAACGTAATCACAGATAAGAAATATCGATCGATGGGATTAGGTAAAATGTTGTGTGATTGGATTATTGCTGTTGCGAAAAAAGAAGGTTGTAAAACTGCCATGTTAGATGCCTATACTCATAATGCAGCAGGTCATAAATTTTATTTCCGTGAAGGATTTGTGATTAAAGGCTTTCACTTTCTAAAAGATATTTAGAAGCGAGAAGAGTTAAACCGTCTCATGCCAATAAGCTGATCGTAATTGCTGGTAAATGGTTTGTGATAGATATATATCACATAATCGTTTTCGGTTTCAAAATGGGAACCTTCAATCTCTGTTACATCACCTGCTTTTTCATTATCTTTTAAAAAAATATATTGGTAATTGTAATAGCCTTGTTTTAAATACATGGTTGCTTCGTATTGCTTAAGGGTTTTGTTATAAGTCATTTTATTGCTGTTGCCATATTTCCAATTAGATAATTCTCCAAAAACATACAAACTGCCTTCTCTTAGCGCTTCTTCCATGGGCAGGGTAAAGTGCACGTAAACATATTCTGCTTCTATGTCGCTGCCATTGCGTGAGCTTTCTTGTCTTGTAATTTTATATTGTCCATTAATATCTCTGTCGGTCATGTATCTTAGATAGCTTCTTTTTTTATCTGGAAAAAGATGTACATGATAGTTTTTAGAAGAGTCGGACGTAATATTTTTTACGCGTTCAGAATTCCATCGCAAGCTCTTTATGTCGAAATTTCTAAATTCATTACCTCCGGCAAAAACATTATCCCTATCGTGATCATATACCAACTCATTATCTTTCACAAAAAGTGGTTTTATATTTCCTATAGCATTATCCCATCGGTCATTTTGCATAAGTACAACTTTGATGTCTTGAAATGGATTTGTAATTACTAAGCCTGTAGTTTGTAATGTGAAGTCAATTTCTTGTTTAAAGTTTGATTCTTCGATAATTGTTGCTCTATGATAGTCGGGAATAATATTTATTCGCTCATCAATAATCATAAACCTTTTGGTGAGTATTAAGTCGTTTTGATCATAATCTGCAAATACTTTTAATAAATAATTTCCAGAAACTGTTGGTCTAAGATTTTCTGTAGGGAAAATCAACTCATAATGTACAAAGTTTTGTAGAGTGTTGCTAGAAAAACGGTAGTCATAAATATTGTCATCAAAAAATCCTTTGATGTATTCCGAAGGCAGCATTCGGTCGCTGGGTTGCCAGTTTGCATCGCAATGAATAACCGTATAGCGATATGTTTTAGATTCAGCACCAAGGTCGTCAAACGTAAGTTTTAATTTTTCCTGAGTGCCTAGTCGTATGACGGGCGCTGTAAATTCCCAATCATCTTTTTGAAGCTGAACCGTTTTAATAGTTTTTTTATAGATAAAGTCTTCGTAACGCAAAAAATTGCTTTGATAAAATTCTTCATCGTCAGATTGGCAATATGCTAAAAAGGGCAGGACAATAAAAGAGAAAAGAAGTAGTGTTAATTTCATTTTGGATTAATTATTTCCAATTGTTTTACTTCCTCTGGCTCTTGCAGTCCTAGCAATGTCATACGGCCCAAATGCCAAACAGGATTTATGCTTAGGTGGTCAATAAATTTTACGGTTGAATAACAGGAAGCTGTTTCGTTAATAGGTGCTTGTTGAATGCCGCCACGCATCACAATAAATACAATTGGAAAAAGAAAAGAAATGATCAATGCTTTGCGCTGTGCAGTGGTGGTTGAGTAGGGGAGAACCATCAAAATCATTATTCGAAATAATAAAACAAAAATGGCAATAATAATACCTACTCCTAAACATACTGCGATTAGCTCTAACGTTGTCATGTAGGGAAATATTTTTGTAGGAGCTATTAAGTAATGCAACGTTTGGTAGTTGATTAGTGCATTCCAATCTTCGTACATCGCAATGTTGGAAATAGACAAGAGGGTAACAGCTATAATCATAACCAAGTTATAGGCATGATTGATTTTATTTAAAATATTATTTTTGAAGAATTGCAAAATAGCCCACAATATTAAAGGGATTGTAATTAAATAGGCAATGGTGGAGAGGTCTAACCTTAAGCCATATAAAAATGTAGTGTATGCCTCGCCAAACATGCCGGTAGGTATTTTGCTTGGGTAGCTAATAATAAAAATGAGCCGATATAAAGTGAAGAACACTAACCAGAAAAGGGTGAGTTTTAAAAAATATAGTAGCCCTCTGAGCATTAGTTATTCTTAATTAATTTTCCTTTTCCCGTACCATAAAGTGCAATGGAAGGGTTTCCGTTATAATAAATATTTCCTTCCCAATTTATGGTTGCGCTAAGGCTAATTTGTGGATTTAAATATTCATCACCCGAAGATTTTGAATTTGTCCAAGTATGGTTTGTAATAAAATCGCTGCATCGTAGGTAACCTTCTCCAGTATGCCAAACTCCCATGAGGTCGGAACTTCCATGTAAAGTAATATCTGCTGTAGTGTGACTGTTGGTGTACATCACATTGGAATTTACAGTAAGCTCTACATTGCCTGTTTGATGAGCCCAAATATCCAGTGTGTCGCAAACTAATAGACCTTGGTTGTTCATAAACCCACTTCCAAAATGCCAAATGTTTCTTAGGGTAGGCAAGGTAATAAATACGGTAATAGTGCCTTTTTTATAGCTTCGAGCCCAATTGCATCGGTTTTCATTTTTCAAGTGAAGTACACCGCTGTCAACCTCTGTTTTAATTAATGAAATTAGATTTTTGCCGCATGCTACCCTTGCTTCATAAGCAGCGCCTTGAATGATCACTGCATCTACATTATCTTCTAGGTATATTTTATTGAATGGAGGTAGGTTGCGTACTTCAGTAGCAGCTTTGCCGGTTCGTTTAATACAGTCCCACCGGCTTTCTTTGTTGCAGGAATACAAAATAAGGCTGCAGAAGGCTACAGCGAAAACTGATTTAAACAAATTTTTGTTAATCATATTTACAGGGTAGCGAAGGTAAAAATATTTGGAGAAATCAACAATTCTTATTTTAGGCTTAACTTTGAAAACTATGACCCAAAAGGTAAAATTGCTTCACCCTATAATTGCTATAATTTCCACTGGATTTTTATTGTACGGACAATCATTATTTTTTGATTACAGCAATTTTGACGACAATGTCTTGATTTTGGATAATCAAGCATACATCAGCGATTTCTCTAACTTTTTTGATGCATTTAAAAGAACAGTTTTTATTACAGGAACTGATGTTTTTTACAGACCAATAGAAACTATTTGGTTTATGTTAAATGCACAAGTTGCAGGGAGCGATTTATTTTTTTATCACTTTACCTCAATCTTATTGCATTGTATTGCTACCTATTTAGTGTATGTGCTTTTAAAAAGATTACATAACTCCGAACAGACTTCATTTCTTCTTTCTCTTATTTTCTTGGTGCATCCTTTAGGCTCTCAAGCAGTTGCATGGATACCCGGTGTGGTGGATGTTTTAGTAGCTGTTTTCTCTATTTCTTCGTTTCTGTTTTTTCTAAACTTCATAGAAAATAAAAAACAGAAAGATTTTCTTTTACACATTTTGTTTTTTGCACTTGCACTTTATACAAAGGAAATTGCCGCATGTATTGCATTGGTGTGTGTGGCTTATTTTTTAATTAATAAGCATAAGAACGGAATTCACACTCGCCTGATAATGTTTGTAGTAGGTTGGGTGTCTGTTGGTTTTATTTGGTTTGCAATGAGACAGGCTTCTCTCGATGGTCAAAATCAAAAACATATTTTTGAGATGGTAGCTTCTGTTTTTGTAAATATTCCTTCTATTTTGCAATACCTTGGAAAAGTGTTTTTTCCTTTTAATCTTTCGGTTATGCCTGTAATTGCTGATACGCATTTTACCTTTGGCGGATTAGCTTTAATAATTATAGCCTATTCACTAAAATCATCATCCAATAAAAGAAAGTCGATGTTGCTATTTGCTAGTATTTGGTTTATCTTTTTTTTACTTCCTACGCTTATTCAAACTAGTGTTTTTCGTGTACATCAATCGTATGAACATAGAATGTACTTACCATTAGTAGGTGTGTTGCTTTTCATTGCTGAATTTGATTGGATGAAATTTTTTTCTTTTTCTAAAGTGCAACATAAAGCTGTTTCAATTACGGTGTTAATGGCTTTGTTCTTAATAACTATTATTCATTCCAGGTCTTTTGCTAACACCTATTCATTTTTGAAAAACGCAGTAGCTACTTCGCCAAGCTCCTCTTTAGCGCATCGGAATATGGGGATTTATTATCAAGATGTAAATCAACTAAAAGAAGCATCCGAATCGTATGTTCTGTCGCTCATGTTAAATCCGCACGAAAAAGATCTTCATAACAACTTAGGAGTGATTTACGATACATGGGGAAAGTTTGATTTAGCAGCAAAAGAGTTTAGGATGGAAGTTGAAATGAATCCTACAAACAAACAAGCGCTGCATAATTTAAGCTTATTAAATGCCAGAAAAGAAAAAAAAGGTGATGGGAATAAAAATTTATTCTTAAATGAAATAGCCAATGGCAGAGCGCTTATGCAACAAGGAAAGACAAAAGAAGCCGAAAGTCTTTTTGTGAATATTTTAAATCATGATTCGCTAAACACGCAAGCGCTATTTAATTTGGGAATTTTGTATTACGGCTTTAAGCAATTGGATGCTGCAGAGGCTTTGTGGAGAAGAGCAGCAGAAATAGATACCACTTACACCGATGCCTACAGCAACTTAGCTATTTCGCTAGCACAGCAGGGAAAAAACAAAGAGGCAGAAATAATCTTGAAAAAAGTTATTTCATCCAACCCCGATTTTTTAGATGGGTATTTTAACTTAGCAAATTTCTATGCAAAAAATAATAACGAAAAGGAAGCAATTTTTTATTTAACAGAATTGAAGAGGCGAGGAGTGACTAAAGACCAAATTTTGAAACGAGGAATAAAATTAAGCCCAGAGTTGGAGCGAGTTTTTAAATAAAATTAATCTCAAAAATAATGTGGATACAAGCTATAAATATTCCTGCCCTCGAACCTGCCTGCCTGCCGGCAGGTTACACGAATTTCTACTAATTCATTCGTGCTAATTAGTGGCATTATTCTGCTTCATCACAGTATTTTAAATAAATCCACAAATAATAAAAATCCCAGCAATTTATTCGTGTTAATTAGTGAAATTTGTGGCTGGCTTTCCGATTTCTTAATTCTGAGATAGTTTCTAGAAATCAGAACTTATATCCAATTCCAAATTCACTTACTTCGGCAGTAAACCAATGCGTTTTAAGGGTGTAGTTGATGATTAATTGATTCGTTAGATAGCAGCGCAATCCAACCCGATGATACAAAGGGCCATTTGTAGTAGTTTTAGAAAAATAATAAGTTCCCATCTCCATGGGAAGGCTGAATTTTCCAACCACAATTTCGTACCCTAGTCTAAATCCTGCTTGTAGGTTATTGCTTTTTTTGTTTGTATCAAATGTGCCTTTCTCTTTAGCTTTTGCAATATTGCTATAGTCGTAAAAATAATCCAAGCCAAATCCAAACCTGCTTTTGGGAGAAACATTTTTCCATCCGGATAAAGCCAAAGAAAAGACGCCATATTTTTTTCCGTTTCTGTAATTGCTTTCATTTAATCCAGCAGATGTAACTACGGTGACGAATGGTTTTTTGTCATATTTCCTGTAGGTAGTATCTAGCTTGTGGTTTAATAATTGATTTGCAAGAGGATTAGGCTTTTGAAAGCGCAAGCCTACATTTACCGTCATTAAGTTGATGCCTAAATTAGGTACAGCAAAATTTCCGTTAGAAAGATGTGTTAATCCTACTCCGCTGTCCATTATTAAATTTTTTGAAGGGCGGAATGTTGTATACAAGCGCAGATAAATAAATTGGTTAATATAACTCCCGTTTATATTGTTTTTGTGATTTTTAGTTTTTTCAAATGGCTTGGTAATTAATCCAAGCCCATTGCCAGTGCGAACAAACAGTTTTATTTTCCTGCCGGGGTTTAAAGGAAAATTTACAAAGGGATAAACCCCTATTGCCTGTCCAAGTTCTTGAGGGTTGCCAAGTTCAGCAGCAAACAGACCAATACCTTTCTCAGGATTATGATAAACGCGCTCCCATTTGTATTCTCCAAATGTTTGTTGGATAAAAGAAAGCTCTCCAGCGCCAATATGACTTTTAATCAAATAATTCATGTTGGAGTTATGAGCCATGATAAATCCATAATGTGCCGAGAAATGGATAAGCGTCTTTTTTTGAATGGTAGAATCTTGTGCCTGTAAAATGGCAGAAAGGAAGAACACATTAAACAATATGGGGGTAATTCTTTTCAACGCAGATCTTTGATGCAAAATTAAAAATATCTCTATGTTTGCACAGCATAAATCCAATGAAAAAGCAAATTTCTAAAAAGAAAACCCCTTCTCAGTCAAATCTGGCTAAGGCGAAATCAAGTCAAGGGTCATTTCTTTCAAATTTAGATAATAGCAGTAAAATATATTCTGTTTTAATTGGATTGGTTGTATTGGTAGTATTAATGGTGCGCTGGAAGTTTATCAATATGCCACTGGAGCGTGACGAAGGGGAGTATGCTTATTTCGGACATCTTATATTAAACGGGGTTACTCCATATACCGAAGCTTATAACATGAAGCTCCCAGGGATTTATTACATGTATGCTTTTATCATGGCCATTTTTGGAGAAAGCTATAAAGGCATTCACATTGGCTTTACGTTGATGAATGCAGGCACTATGATTTTGCTTTATGCTGCACTCAAACGCTTTTTCACTCCATTAACCGGAATTCTTACCGCAGGATTTTATGGCCTAATGGGTATGAGTATGCACGTGCTTGGTTTTGCTGCACACGCCACTCACTTTGCCGTGTTCTTTGTTGCATTAAGCCTTTTTTTCTTTTCTAAATACGATCAAAAAAAATCTTTTCTGTTTGCCATGCTTACAGGTGTTATGTTAGGTATGGCATTTTTAATGAAACAGCAGGCAGTTTATTTTATTCTCTTTGGAGGAATTGTGTTTTTGGTGTTTGAATTTTTAGAAAAGCCAATTAGCTTTGTTTCCATAGCAGTGCGCACGGCATTGTTTTCTGTAGGCGTTTTTATTCCTTATATTTTAGTATTGCTGGTTATGCTAGCTACCGGCACCTTTGATAAATTTTGGTTTTGGACCGTTCAGTATGCAAGCAAATATGTATCGGGCGTGCCTTGGTCGCAGGGTAAAGAGTTGCTAAGTATGACGTTCACGCCATTATGGAACGAGTTCCAATGGATTTGGTTGCTGGGCGTTGCAGGAGCAGTGATTGTAGTCCTTACAAAATTTACGGTGAAGCAAAAAGTGTTTGCGCTTTCCTTTGCTTTGTTTGCTTTTTTGGCAACCACACCAGGTTTCTTTTTCCGCCAACATTATTTTGTTGTATTCCTTCCCGGTGCTGCGCTCATGGCCGCCATTGCCCTCGATTATGCCGGACAGTTTTTGAATAAGCATATAAAGATTAACGTTATTGGTTTAGCACTTCCGCTTCTAATCTTTTTCTTTTTATTTAGCAGCACCATCTCTAAAGGAAAATTTTATTACTCCACCGAAAATCCGGTAGGATTATGCAAAGCAGTATATGGCACTAATCCATTTGTAGAATCTGTTGAAATTGCTAAATATATAAAAGCAAATTCTACCGAGCAAGATAAAATTGCAGTTTTAGGTTCCGAGCCTCAAATTCCTTTTTATGCGGATAGGCGTTCTGCTACCGGCCATATTTATACTTATGGCTTAATGGAGATTCACGACTATAACCTAAAGATGCAGGAAGAGATGATTTCGGAAATTGAAGCCGCTAAGCCTTTGTTCTTAGTGTTTTGTAACATTCCGTTTTCTTGGCTTTCAAAGCCAGATTCTCCAATGAGAATATTCGACTGGTATGGAAAATACTCACAAGAGAACTATAATGTAGTTGGTTTAGTTGATATCCCAGATCAAGGACCCAGCAGCATTTATTGGGGTGCTGATGCGCAACGTAATCCCAAAAATCAAAATTGTGTTTGGGTGTTTAAGAGGAAGGATAAGTCCCCATAATAGCAAGTATTTTAGTGTCGTCAGGTCTTCCTACCTGACGTAATAGCAGTTCTAATAATATTTGTCAGGTGAAAACCCCGGCTGGTCAGGATTTGCAATCCTGACCTTGATACTTGTTATACCATTACTCTTTAAAAATTAGTCCAAAATATTCTGGTATAATACCAATCGACATATTCCATTGTAATTGGACTAAAAGATATGTCGCATCGGTATTAATCAGTCGGGATATCAAATCCCGACTAGCGTGAAGGAAATTTTTATCTTAGCGAGCCCGAAACACCAGTCCCGAACTTGTCAAGAACAAACAGCACATACCAAGCAAGCCCGCAGAATTTTTTTCCTTTTTCTTATGAAGAGACTATAGGAGAAAGCGCACTCGATGATTTTTTATATGTAAAGGAGAACCATTTAGGCTCAGTACTCACCGTAGTGTCAGATCGCAAACTTGGTGTAGATGTTACACCTACGGATGGTATCGTTGATTATTATTTGGCGGATGTTACAAGTGCTACAGACTACTATGCGTTTGGGTCTCCGATGCCGGGTAGAAAGTTCAACTCAAACTCTTACAAATATGGGTTTAACGGAAAAGAAAATGACCCCGAAGTAGTAAGTACGGGACAAGGAACTCAGGACTATGGATTCCGTATTTACAATCCAAGTTTAGGAAAGTTTTTAAGTGTTGACCCTATTACTAGAGAATATCCTTTTTATTCTCCTTACCATTTTGCGGGAAATACCCCAATTCACGCCATTGATTTAGATGGTTTAGAACCTCGGAGCATGACTGCGAGTTATTTCCTAAGCTCTTTAAGAAGTGTTTACGGGGATGCTTTAATTTCAGCAGGAAATTGGATTGATAAGGCGTTTTCCTATACAAATAATTCCGAAGCTTCAGCGCCCGTTAAAAAGGCAACAATTGCTCAAGTAACAAATGAAACGAATGTTAAGGTGAAAGTGAGTACTACCGCAACGACCAATATTGGAAAAAAGTTAGCATATATTAAAGCAAATAATAATGACGAAGGAGACCCCTCTCCTCTTGTAACTGTTAAAAGTAAACTAGAATCACAAGTTGAAAATAAAACCTCGGTTACTTTCCCTGTTGGAGTAGCAAAGGTGACTCTTTCAAATGCAACTACAAAATCCTCTAATGGAGAGGTTACAAATAAATCAGAAGTTACGATTGAAGCTATAGTTCCTATTGAAGGCGTGCCAGTTCCTGTGGTAAATAAAACTTCTATGACTACAAATTCTAACGGTACTGTTTCGACTTCTTCTATGACTGGAGTTGGAACATCTGATGTTAATGTTGGGATTGTGGTTAAAACATCCACTGACAAATCTGGCACAGTAGCGTCAGGTGGCGTTGGTCTTGAATCAAAACCAGTGAAATCAGAAGTTTTAATAAATGTTAATCGGACACATTAATAGTTATGTAATTATTATTAATTTGAATTTAAAAAACTAATATGCTAAACAAATTTAAATTAATAGCTGCTCTCATTGTCGTTTTTCTATATAGTTGTGATTTTTTATCTCCTGAAAAGGCTAAGGAAAGAGTCGAAACGGCTGTTGAATCTACATCTGCTCAAATGACGCAGGAATATTCAAAAGCAAGAGACACTTTTAATCTAAAATATCAAAATGCATTACATGCAATAACTGATTCTACTACAATCGATAAACTTGAAAAATTTCATTTGGCTATTTTAGAAACAGTAGGATATTTAGATAGCTTGAAGGCTGAAATGCAAGAGTTAGATAAATTGGATAGGGCGAATCTCGAAGGGGTTAAAGAGATTTTCTTGGTAGATGGAATAGGCGATACGGTTTTTAAGAAAATTATATTGTCATACGACTTAACTGAGGATATTGCGCGCACAGCTGATAGAAAATCTCAGATAAACAAATCCCTTAAAAATGCTTTGAGTGAACCTAATATAGATGCAAGTAAAAATCAATATTTTGGAATGACTGCTCCTTTAGGAGCTTCAATGATTCTTTACGGATTTGAAATTGAGATTCTGAAAATTGGTACTGAGACTTTGCATGATTATATCCCCAAAAAGAAAGTGTTATAATGTTGGTAATGTATCTCGGTTCAGCGTAGTTTGTAGAAAAGTAGTTGGGCGTATGGCTGTGCCTACGCCTTGCAGTTGTAGCATTAAAAAACAAGAGTATGAAAACCGAGACAAACGCAAAGACCGTAACGCTATCCCTAAATGAAGGGCAGTACCGTGAGCTGATGCTGTGCTATATGCTCGGCAACCAGCTCCCGCGGATTTGCAATCCGTGATTTGTATTAATAGCCCGTTAGGTGATATTGTTAAAATAGAAGGAAGTTTAAAGTTTAGATTGCAAACCAGAACAAATCTTACCCGGCTGGTCAGGATTTGCAATCCTGACCTTGATACTTGTTATACCATTACTCTTTAAAAATTAGTCCAAAATATTCTGGTATAATACCAATCGACATATTCCATTGTAATTGGACTAAAAGATAT
>Ga0163151_10001031_pt1 | contig 48294 bp, 60 predicted proteins | sample OliLakLV19MP5IB2_FD_145596 | JGI IMG/M metagenome (GOLD analysis project Ga0163151, IMG submission 145596) | Freshwater microbial mat bacterial communities from Lake Vanda, McMurdo Dry Valleys, Antarctica - Oligotrophic Lake LV.19.MP5.IB-2 | ecosystem: Environmental > Aquatic > Freshwater >...
CGAGTACCCGGAAGCGGTTCCCGAGCTTTTCCAATGCCGTGAATCCCTTTTCGACAGCAAGGCGCTCCTGTGGTGTCCAGCCTTCCGGTGTGCTCCCACTGCGAGCCACTCGAATCGGTATCCGAGCCCGGTTCACCAGGCAGCGCAAGTTGACTCGCGGGCGTAGCATGTCGAGGCTCACGAACAAGCAGCAGACATCGGAGCGAGTAGTCATTATCTCCAAGACATTCTGAATAACGAATGCCGTCTTGCCTTCGTTCGATTTCGCTGTTATCAAATTGAGCCCGCCAAATCCGCCAGTCGCTTTATCAAGGCGCGGTATCACATTCTGAGTAAGTCCGATAAACTCAACACCCTGAGTGCTCTTGAGGGAAGTCCGTAAACCGTCGAGGTCTGCTCCGAGAGAGACAATTGGCTGAGTCGGGCGGTCAGCAATAATGTTCTCAGTGTTGATAACAGTTTTCGTCAACGCCTGAAGCGTGCCCTGAATGTCCTTAGATGACATCAGGCTATTAACGCCTTGCTGTAGTCCGTCCAGGAGCCGGGAATGCTGCTCCTCTTTGCGCTGCTTCTCTTGGAATTTTTCTAGATAGTCGAAGATGTAATCAAGGTCAACGCCTGTTATGCGCTGAATCTCTTTCCAGAAGTAGCGCTTAACAAACAGCTCAATACGGCTGTCTTTGTGCTCCATGTCCCACTTTATGCCAGCCTCAATCAGTGCGTCATTATATTCATCCGTACCCGCATCGAAAAAGGCGTCCAGGTCTTCACAGAGCGTGGCTACCTGCTCATGCATTAAGTCTTTCCACTTGTTGCCAATAACGCTGGTGTCAAAAGACACGTGTGGCTGTAATGCTATTGCCGGGGATTCCATCTAGGAACAAATCGCTAGTGTTTCACGGTGTAATTGTGAGCAAGTGGTGCCCAGGTGTGGTGCCAATCTTGCCATTAGTTCGCTAGTAACCGGCCGTCGAGATGCCAACACATGCCCGATATAGTCCGGGTGCATCTCAGCAAGTTCAGCCAGTCGGGTATTGCTCAGGACCGCTCTGCGCATCCGGTCGAGAATGACCCGCCGTAGTGCATCTTGATAGTCCAACGTGCCCTCTGATGGGTGCCGGACCATCATCTGCGTGTGCCTTATTCGTGCCGCCATTGTTCGCAAGCCTCGTCATATTTTGTGTAATCATCAACACTACGAGCATACAGCCTGACCCAGATAAACTCTTCATGTGGCTCGGTGATACGCTCAGACTTTTCGATGTAACCCCGGATATATTTGTCATCCGTGAACGCTTTATTCTTACCGTCCGAATCACCCTTTTGCAGTGCATCCCATAGAGCCTTTTCCAGGTTGTCGGTGTCCGGTGGCCGTTTGCTGTTTAGTCGCTTCTCCGTCAGTCCAAATATCACCCTGGCTGAGATGGGAAAGTCTATTTCAGGGCGACCTGCCATCATCTCACCGACAATCTTCCCGAAGTAGGTCGTCCAGGTTCTTGTTTTCTGCGGGGTGTAGTGCGTGACGCCTCGCGGTCGCTCTTTGCTGATAGGAGTAAGTGGGATGTAGAGGTCAAGGATTTCTTCCGGGTAGAAAGAGCCCCTTGCCTCTACGAGCCACTTATCGAAGAGGTGATACCCTCTTACCAAGTGCGCCCTTGGATTAGCTTATACAAAGCGTAGATGCTAAGGCTGCTACCAGCAACAGGGTTCCACCGCTTTGAGCCTATTTGTATCTTATTCCAGATAGGGTGTTGGTCTTCATACGCGCGCAGGTCAGCGACACCACTGAGCTTGCTCTTATAGAAGAACTTCCGCCCCGATTCTGTCTCGTAGGTGTAAACGCGCCGGAAGATGCCACCGCTCCGTGATACCACACCTTTGATTAGCTCTGGTGCAGCCGACAGGACCACATAAGCCGGTGCTTCCGTGATTGCAGTTGGTATCTGTGGCTTCAGCTCTTGTGCGCCTGCTGACAGTGCCAGCGTGAGCGCCAAGGATATTGCAAATATGGATTTCATTATTTCAAGCTCCTCCGTCCAAATTCATTTACCTGGCTGACAACCCAGCCTGGTGGTAGTTCCTTGGCACTCTTCAGCTTAGTCATATCGGGCACGATTTCAGTCTTGAGCTGGAATCCCCAGTCGGCTTCAAGGGCTGTAAGTTCTTCGGCTGCTTCCGGTGTACCAGCTTGCCGTAGAATCTGCATCTTTTGTTTCATTTCATCGAGCCATATTCGGTACTGTGGCTGGCTGTCGCATATAGCAATGTCGCCATCTTTAGTCCAGCCAATAGAGCCGGATGTAAGCACCAGGGTCTTGCCAGAAAAGTCGCCTTTCTTGTGCTGGCTCTTGGAGCCTTCCTTGCTGTCAGACTGATACCTCGGCAGGTACTCGGCTCCGCAAGCATCAATAAACTTACCAAAGACTTCAAGAACCATAGCGGCCCTCTTTTCTTTGGCTCCTGCGAGCTTCTCGGCTTGAGCACGATAACGAGCAGCCGGGTCGAGCCACTTCGTCCGAATGGCATCAATAATCTTGTCAAGCTCACCCTTGTTCGGTTTGTCCGGGAAGTCCAGTAAGCCAACAGCATCGAGAATCCAAGGTCTATCAACGACGGCGCCTGTTTCGGGGTCAATCAGTCCGGCAAAGGCCGCATCAGTAAAGAATGCAGTGGTGGCACCGAGTGGTGCGTTATCAGCTTCTACGCCAGCGGCGGGAGTATTATCGGTTCGTGCATCCAGGGAGGCTCCGAACTCCTGAACGTCGATAGAAATTGCGGCGGACATACCATTACCAGACGTATCAATCTTAAAGCCTCGAAGGTTGACGGTATCGAGGAACACGCCAAGGGTGGCGTCACTGATGTCAGGGCTTCCGAGTTCATCCCAGATAGCTTGCCCGTCGAATCCGAGATTTTCAGCGTGTTTGACAATCTGAACGAATCTTTCATTAGCCCTCAGTGGTGGCGGTACTGGCTCTTTCGGCTTATTCGGTGCCCGTGTGCGCTTGGTCTTTTCGGTCGGTACTGCACTCTTTGCAGCATGAGCCTTTGACAGCTCTTCGCGCAGGTACTCAAAGGTTGCATCACTTGTCCCGCGCTCAGCAATGATTGCATTGAGCGGGTTGTAAGCACCCACACCGGTGGCATCAGGCGAGCCAATTGGATAAAACTCACGATAGGCAGAGGTCAGGTCGTTCCACTGCGTAGCGGTCTTGCTTGAGCCAGGTATCACCGCTATTATACCGAGCTGCTCCTGAACGCCCCGCTTGGCGTTACGCAGGCGCTTGATTTCAAGCTCGTCCATCGTCCCGGCAATCTGATTGTTCAGTTCAACGATAAGCGCTTCAAGCTCTGCCCGGTCGGGCTCGGCTGTGACCTCGGCGGTGGCATCTGGTGCCACCGCGCCGAAGTCCTCTACTCCGAAGTCCTCTACTGACATTAAGCCACCCCAGCAGTTACAAGGGCAGTATCAACACCAGTCATGACACGCTTAAACACTGACAGCGTGAGAGTCGTTGCCTTGTTCTGGTTCGTGACACCGAAGGTATCAACTAGCCATTTCGACATATCAGTAATAGCCCAACCGCATTTTTCAGTACATTCTTTGACGATGAATTGAATATGCGCGGCATCACCAACAAGGTCAGTGTCAGCGCCTTGAAACAGGGCATTACCGGCGTAACGAGCCGGGTACGGTTCACCAACCAAAGAGGGTGTAGATACTACGGCGGCCGGCTTTGGGGCAGGTGCAGAGTGGGCGACAGATGCAGCAGGCGCGACAACCGTTGTAGTGGGTATCGCCAGGGTAGGGGTGGTCGTCGTTGGTGCAATTACCGTTGTAGTGGGTATCGCCAGGGTAGGAGTGGTCGTCGTTGGTGCAATTACCGGGGTTTTCTCCACACCAGACACAGACTTCGGGGCTTCGTCGGTTGCAGTCTCTTCGATGTTGAGCATTACGGCTCCTTCGATTGATTCGACTTCAGCCTCGTCAATGAAGGCCAGTCCACATACCTCAAGAGTGGCACGGCGCTTGGCTTTTGTCTCAGCGTGCATGATTTTATTGCTACGCTGTGTGGCCGCCAGGGGATTGCCGTTGTGTCCAATCAAAGCACAGGAGCCGACAGCCTCAGCAAAGCGCCCACTGTCTCCAAGGATAGCTCTGTAGGTGTAACGAGCCTCTTGGTCGTCCACGTATTCCTTCATTTGCTGCGTGCTGACGCCCCGGTTGGCAGCAAGCTCAACAGTGGTCTGTCTTGAGGCATACGGTATTTCAGAGATGTTGACAACTTTTGTCTTCCAGTTCTCAGACTCGGTACGCAATAGATTGATGGTGCCGAATGGCAAACCGGCCTTCTTGTTCAGATAGGCAAGCAAAATAATCTTGTCTTGCATAGTCCACGTGTGGACTGTCTTTTCCATCGTAAAGCGCATAAGCACTTTCTTTTCAATTTCTGTTGGTTGATATTCAGTCATGACTTCTCCGTAAATAAAACTTGTTAGAAATTGGGCTAACACTGTTCATGTTAGCCCATACTTTCTGTGATTGCTAGTGGTTGAGAGCGGTTTAATCTTTCTTCGGAAGCTGTTGCAGCTTACCTTTTATCCCCTCGCGGACTAGCGAGTATATCCTACCGCCGTAAGGAGAAAGTATGATGCCCAGTATCCATTCATCAGGTACGTAATGTATACCATGATACTGCTGATGCATAACGAATAGCCATGTTCCGATAGCCATAAGAGCAGCCACCCACTCCGCCGGATTAATTTTGCCGTCCATTCTTGATGTCTACCCCCGGATAATGCCAGTGAACCCGGCAATAGCCTCGTAGATAGCGCCACCACAGAGAACGGCGATGGCTATAACGCCAATCCAGTTAATGCTTTCCATCTATTTCTTCGCCTCCGCGTCACGCTTTTCAAGAACGTCGCGAATCAATTCGAATTGAACGCCTACCAGGGATTGTATGTTTTCCAGGAAGTCGTTCAGGATGCTTTCGTTGTCCTGAGCATTCTTCAGAAGGCGTTCGAATTCACTCTTGGCAGTCTTCGGGTCTACCAGTTCGCGGATAGCATCTTCGATAGCGCCTTGATGCTCTGTGGCCGTCTTGATTAAGCCTTGAGCCACCTTGATTGCTGGCAGCTTACTGCCGTCCTCTACGAACACGGGAGCACTCGCGAGCATTTCGAAAAGTTCTTTAGCTTCTTGAAAAATTGCCAGCGCTTTTCGTACCTGTTTCAATTCATCAAACATTTTCAACATCTCCATACGGTTCTCCCTATCTCTCTAAGTTAGCTTACAAGTGGTGCCTTGAACAAGGCAATCTCTTTGTTACGCCTGTTGACTAGCCCCGGTATCACTTGAGCGAAATCATCACGGACCCATCGTGACATCTCGTTGGGTATTAAATCAAACTTGCCCATCAGTAGATACCTACGGGCCGTGCTTCTACGCCAGGCACCGAGCCCGATGTTATAGACGAACGCGCACAGGGCATCGAACTGATTCTGGTTTGGTTGCCGCTTGATGTCTTTCGTGTCCAAATCAACGGCAAGCTGGAACCGCATCATGTCGGTATCAAAAAGGGTGTCACACTCTTTTTTCGTAAGCGCCTTACCGGCCGTTACATATAGAGCAAACTCAGCAGGCAGGATTTTATGCCCGTACCCGATAGTCCACTTATTATTGCCGTCAGTATTGTACGCCTTGAGGCGCAGCCCCTCGGCGTTCTGCGTGAATTTCTTACCCTGTGGTGACAGCTTCACTTACGGCCTTGCCTCTAATACTTCGATTCGCTTGATTAATGAGTTGAATAGAACTGCAATCGGGTCTTTCTTGTCTATTGCCGCCACAGCCTGCGCCTGAGCGGGCGTTAAATCTGGCTTTATAGCAGGGGCAGGAGGCACATAGTCATAGACAAGATTGCCGTTCTTGTGCGTGTAATGCTCTGCATGACGGTCGCCGTTAGTCGGAATAAACTCGTAAGCTTTGTCCGGGGATGTGATGTTGCTGTCTTTTGTTGCAATAACTTCCTGTGTGCGCAGCGCACCATTGCGGAACACAATTAACGCGCTTGTTCCCTCGGGATTGGCTAGTGCTGCCGGTTGGATTGTTAAACATCCAGTAACAAGAATCGCTAAGTATTTCATCATGGTGCCGTCCTTACGCTGTATGGTGTGCTGCCCACTATGTCGCTGACGCCTGCGCCACCTGCTGTCTGGTTAGCTGCTGCGCCTACGGGAGTCCCGGCTGCGCCACCAGTTATAGTGACCGTGCCGGAATTAGTCGCAGCGCCGCTAGACCTGACAAAAACAATACCACCGGCACCGCCGCCACCAGCAGCGCCTTGTGTCGCTCCACCGTTACCACCGGCACCACCGACAACGCTAATAGTTTTACCGGCATTGAGTACCCAAGTGCCACCTGAGAGCATTTCAACGCCAGCACCAGAGCCGCCCCCGCCGCCACCGGAGGATGCTCCGCCACCGTTCCCGCCAGCACCACCAGCGCCAGTAATATTTGCATCTATAAGAATGTCTGAACTGGCTTCAAGCAGGAATCCGCCACCGCCAGCACCGCCTACTCCGCCGGATGTTGTCCAAAAGGCACCAGCGCCACCAGATGAACCAGTTAAAGAATGTTCAATTCTGTAAGCTGCGCCGCCAGGAAACCCGTAGTCAGCCGCCCCAAAACTGCCAGCTTTGCCGCCAGCACCCCCAAAGCCTCCACCGGCGCCACCCGCTGGGTTGCTCGCGAGGAAGAAGAGTGCGCCAGCACCAGCACCTAGTCCTGCGCCCGAGCCTGAATGTGAATTCTGATTCACGCCAGCAATGCCACCAGTTCTTTCAGTGTTAATTGTCAGTGCGTGGCTAAGGGTATACGTCCCAAGAACATGCAATCTGCAACGTGTGCAATCGAGCGCCGCCGTCGAAGCCCAATTGCCAACGTGCCAATACTCGCCGGATAATGACCCAGATGTCGGGATTGCGCGAATTGACGCTGCCGACGTGCCGCCGAGAAGATTCGGTAGCTGTTGGTTAACCTGAGTCTGAAATCCGGGAGCCGCGCTGCCGCTCGTGTTGTTACCAAAGACGGTGTTTGCGGCTGCGTTCGTGAGCGTGTAGGTCAGCGCCGGTGTTGTCGTTGCGGTTGCCACCGAAGTCGTGAACAGCGGTGACAAGTTGCCGGACGAGAATGATGTCACTGTACCAGAGCCGCCAGCGGCGTATTCGAGCGCGGTCGCGCCAGCATTGACGCGGAGAGTTTGTAGGGCTGTACCGATTGGTAATGTGCCAAATGCGCTAGTGCCGTTACCAAACATGATTGAGTTTGTGGCGACAGTAGCCAGCCCGCTACCACCACCTATCACGCCAACGACAGCAAATGATGGAGCGCTAGCACCAGCACTTACGAGCGGCCTGCCGGTCGCACCAGCGGCCGTTACCTTTTGGGTTGTGCCATCTGTATAAACAACACCGCCAGCAGTGTAAGGCTCAAGGTTTGCAAACATAGCGAAGTCGGCACTGGTACCACGGTCGGTTATGTAATAGCTACGAGTGCCAGCAGAGCCAGGATTGTTCCAGTTAATAGAATAGTTGGCGGCTGCTTGGTTTAGCGTGAAGCTACTTGCCGTGAATGAAGGTGTGGTTAGCGTCTTGTTCGTCAGTGTGTCGGTTGTCGCCTTGCCCACCAGGGTATCAGTGACAGCCGGAATTGTTACCGTACCAGCGCCAACCGTTACCGTGCCAGTCGAGAGCACCGGTGCCGAGCCAAACGTCTTGACGCCGTTAATAGTGCTGTTACCCTCACTCATGACGAAGGAAGCAGCAGCGCCGGGGTCTGGAATCGTCAGTGTACGGTTCGCCGGGAAATCTGCCCAGACGATTTTGCCATCGAAGGTGGCGACTGAGTTGCGAAGCAGTAGCCCGTCAGTGGCGCTGTATGTCAATTTTGGCGATGTCAGCGTTTTATTGGTGGCTGTCTGAGCTGTGGTCAAGTCCATCGTGATGGCGGTATTAATAGCAATCGTAGAGCTTGTGCCAACAACGTTGGTCTTTGTAATGCCGTTACCAGCCGTCAACACCATGCCGTTAGCCAATGCGCCATCAGCAGCACCGAGGATGTATTGTGCTGTGGCCGGAGCGGCAGCGCCAGTGGTGCTCCATGTGGGTAATCCTGCCGCTATGGTCAGGATTTGGTTGACGGTGCCAATTGGCAAACGTACCCAGTCAGTACCGTTGTAATAAATCGTGTCACCAGATGCAATACTGGCAAAGTTCAAGACTGCATTGACAGCGCCTTGCTGCGTGGTGGCACCCGTGCCGCCCAGGTTGAGCGGTACGGTCGTAAGCGACAGCGCAAAGTTGCCACCGGCACCACCGTCTGTCCTGACGATAGGCGAGGTCACGGTGAGTAGCCGATAGTTCAGGTACGTACCAGCAGCAGGGGGCGTCACCAGAATTACGGTAGCATTGCCATCTGTGTTCTGGGGGGTGCTCTGCGGGAATCCACTCGGTATGGTGCCAGAACCACCCGGCTGCGCCAGTGCAGGCGTACATAACGCAAAGAAGGCGAATAACGCAAGAATGAACTTGTGCATGATTACCTCGTTTGCGAGCGTGTCAGGTCGGTATTCGGGTTGATGTCATCTTGAGTACCAGATAATACTGCATCGACGATTGGCGTAGTACCGACTTTAATATAGAAAGGGACAGACTCAGTGCAAGTGAAGGAAATTTTCGCGGAGCCGTCGCAGGTCTTTGCGTACTCATTTACGTTAGAGCCGTTCAGCATCCAGCCGTTAGCGGAGTTTATCCCCGCAAATGCGATGTTCCACTCATATAATGTATAGACCTGGTTCACAGAACCGGAAGCAACGAATGACACGATACCGTTCTTGCCCGTGAGCCCCATTGAGTGTTTGCGCAAAGTAGGCGAGTTGAGCCCGATAGCCCTGGCAGTACCAGCAGCAGTACCGGCAGCATCCCACTGCTTAGTTATGATGCGGCTTGGCACTTCCGCGATATTGCTATGTGTTCTCATTAGAGATTCTCCTTAGATTGTGCGCATGATGTAAAACAGTGTGTTGTACGACGGTGATGTATTGGCAGCATTGACAGCTACGCCAGATGAAACGGCATAGTTACCACCAAGTAGGATGTTACCAGCGCCGGAACCCGACTGAACCGTTGTCACATTCGCCAGGAGTACCGAAGCGACACCGGTCGCGCTGTGATTGTGCGACAGTGAGCCGCCCGGCGTATTAACCGCAAGTGTGCCTAACCCACCAGTAGCGGGAGGGTTGACGCCAGCACCAGCCCCGACGCAATAAACGCCCTGCATGTTTGGTGTGACAATGCCGTTATAGGTGCCACCGTCGCAAACGTTATAGCCTGCCGGAATCAAGGCCGCTGACTGGTGCCACAAGATGATGCCGCCGACGGGAACAGCCGGAGCCGCCGCCCAGGCGAGCCCGTTACCGTTGGTACTATCAGCGGTAAGCACCTGCCCGTTGGTGCCGATTGGCACACGGGCATTAGCAGCAGCATAGCCAAGCAGGTCGCCCTTGGTGGTTAGTGTGGCGACACTCGCTACTGATTGCCAACTAACACCAGAAGCAGCAGCACTGTCGGCTTGCAACAGCTTGCCGTTAGTGCCGACCGCGAGCACCTGAAGAGCAGCGCCGTCGAATGCGTAAAGGTCGCCTTTGGCTGACATCTTATTCAGCCCGGCAGTCAGGAGCGTGTTGTTAATGTAGGTGTAGAGTCCACCTACGGCAGAGTTCCATTCTGTCGCCAGAACGATATGCCCGGCTGAAAGCGTGCCGACAGTGTTTGTAATAGCGGCAAATGGATTAGGCATTTATACCCTCGTACCTCCGATGCTGATAGTGACTACCAGTGATGTAAAGTCGCAACTATGCGAGGTGTCATTGCAAATGATTGAAAATTCCCACGCCCGCCCGTGTCCGACCGGAACATAATTAGCCAAGAACTTAGAGCTACTCTGAGAAAAAGCGCTTGAGTTCAAGGACCATTGGTTAGGGCTCGCTGGTGCCAATACGGTCTGTCCGGCCGTTGCTGACGCCACCGTAAAGTTAATAGGCATCTGCGACTGTTGGCGCGTAGCGCCGTTGTCCATCTCCTCAAGGGAAGCTGCATTCATCAAAAATTTCTGGTCGCCGGCGCCGGCGCAGATGACAACCTTGTTGATTGAACAAAACTGCCCCGGATTACCTACTCCCACCAATGAGAAAATCATCTCCGAACCAGGCAACACATTGAGCGCATTGGTCGTATTCGCTATCGCCGCCAACGCGAGAGTGAAGCCGGATGTTGAGCTTTGCCCGAATACGATTGTCAGGGTAGTCGGATATGCGATCGTGACAACGTTCGCGACATTGGTTGCGCTGACACCCGCACCTACGAGTGCCGCATTGGCGTTTATGGCTGCCACCAGTCCCGCCGCTGCCGTAGTTGTAGTGTCGAGCGCAACTTGTGTATATGACACGGTAACGGGGCTGCCCGTGATTGGCGTGGCTGTGAATGTGACAGATAGAATGCCACCGATATTCAGAACACCGCCCACAGTGACAGTCTGCCGCGATACATTCCCGCTTATGTCGTCGTAGTTATTGACGCCGTACCAGCGCTGAATCAGCCCCAGTTCAGTGCCACCATAAAACCTATTCTTAAACTGGATACTGGCATTACAGCTCGTGTTGTCGATGTTGTACCAGATGTTATTGCCGTCAAGCGTGTTGTACGCCAGGATGAACGCGTGCTTGCAAATACCACCATCAGTGAGATACGGGACCCAGAACCAGACTTCTTGCGTGTCCCGGTAATGAACAGCATGGCACCGGTCCATCACAGACTTATCAACCTGAATGAACTGGTCATAAATATCCAAACTGATTGTTGATGTCAGCAGGTTCGGCGTAGTGACATCGCCTGTATAGACCCGGAAGCCATCAGTTGCCATGAATAACAAAGCGTTATCTAATTGCACGAACGTTGCATTCGATGGGATGCCGAATCCGAGGGTGTAGATTTCCATACGGAAGTTCCCAGCATCGGTGCCTTTCAGGACACAGACACCATTCTGGCAGCCGACAAATAGAACTTCAGTGCCCGCTGAACTACTCAGAGAGATGGACGTGAGCGCCGTAGGTGCCCCACAGATGGGCGGAATGGGAATAGTGAAGGCATCAGTCACGCGTGGTGGTACGGACGCCGGGAACCCCTCTGCGTCACCTAGTCCTGACAGAAGCAGGACGTTTGCCACGGCGCTACCACTTGCGCCATTAGTGGCAAATTTAGCGTAAGCCATTCGGCTAGCAAACGGTGTGCAGAGTGCAGGCTTAGTATAGGTTAGAGTATTAAATACGCCGGGGAATACCGGGGTGGCAGAGCTGTCAACCAGGGTCGCCGTAATGGTGCCTGTAACGGTTCTGGCAACCGTAGTACCGAACCCTCGCGGGTAAGTAATTGTCATCACGGCCGCGTTAGTAGTTGCCTTGATGCCCACAGTGCTAGTGGTGCCAAGCCCCGCATTAATCAATGCGACAAGCCCCGCCGCAACCGTGCTGGTGGTATCGGTTCCCAGTACCGTGTAAACGATATTGGACGGACTTACGATTAAGGAGGTGCTCGTAAACGTTAGCGTGACAGTGTTGCCAACATTGATGGCACCACCAATAGTGCATGTGGTGGTGCGGAAGCCATTATCAAACCCAAGCGTCGCAGCCGTATCTGGTGCCAATCCGTCCGTCGTGTTGAAGATTTTCTGAGGCTCAATGGCCCCATTGCAGTAAATTGTAAAAGGTCGCACTGTCGTTTGCGTCGGGGCAGACAAGCGCATACAAGGACGAGCAACTGTACTCAGTGCAGTCATACCTGCAATCGCAGTGCCCTTGTGCGCCACAGTGTCATAGTTGTAAAGCGTGTTACCGACCTGGCTGAGCAGGAATGAGTTACCAAGCGCGTCGAGATATGTACCGAAGCCGAGTGTATTGTCAGTGCCACTATTCAGAGCGCTCTGAGCATCACGGACCCAGCCACCACCCCTGGAGCTGAACATGCCCCGTGAGAATTGGTGAAAGTTGCGGATTCTCTTTGCTTTCTGCGCCGGACGTAGGTAGTCATCAATGTTCGACATGATGCCCTGAGAGCAATCAACAGTACGCGTATCGAGTGATACGCCCTTCTTCGCCAGCGGTGAATATTGCGCTGGTGCCTTTTCCATTACCTTATCCCAGATGGAGTTGTGTAACTTTCGTTATCGTTAGGGCTGTTGTAATAACCGAACCGACTACCACCGGAAAACATCTTTTTCATGCGCACAGCCTTACGCTCTGCGCGGGGTGCTGTCGCCTTTTGCCGAGCCTTGGCATAAGCTCGCTCAGCCTGCATCAGCAACGAGCCAGACTTACCTTCGCCTAACAGGTCTTCCAGGTTAAAGCGTGCCATCTCAAGGATGCAGTGCTCGTACTCAGGCGGCCACAGCACAACGCTGGTATCAATCAGCAGGCTGTAAGGGTTGAGCTGCGCGATATATTCAAGCTGATAAGCCTTGTCGGGTATCGGGTGAAAGCGAACCTGATAAATGGGGCTGATGGCCGTTCTTGCGACAGGCAAGAGGATGTAGTGAACCGGTGCCCCGGAACTAATTTGTGAAAGGTCCGGGTAACGCGTGGTGAAATATTCGTAAGTCCAATTACGAATAGCGCCGGGTCCGGCGGGCGTCACTGAGAGATTTCGGAAGCCATCGAAGGTGAGCGACTCAACGGATATGCCAGAGTCAAGCGAGTAGATAGCACCTTGGATGTTATCAATGTTTAGCGTAATTCGCCTACGGGCAAAGCCCACTGGCAGGTCAACGCTGACCTTGGCGTGCATCAATACAATAAACTCGCGAGCGCATAGCTGATAGCGAGTCATTAACCCTTGTGAGGGGTTGTTAAAAGTGTTCCCGTCGTCTGGAATCTCCGACAGTCCAGACTGCCGGAGTATCCGGTTTGTAAGTTGAATCCAAGTGCTGTTAGCCATGGTTTCCCTACTGTTTTTCTCGTTTCAGAGGACTTGCTTTCTGACGGAGAATCCGGGCAAGCCCTCTGACGAGAGCCTTCGTTAGAAGTCGGTCGGTTCGAACTCGATAGTTACGCTAATGTCAATCGCATCAACAGTTTGGACACCAGCGCTGTACTCGCAATAGATACCCTCAGTGGCAGTTATCGCAAGGTCGGCACCGGTGCCGGTCAAAGTCCCGAGAGTCGCGGTATTCGCGACCAAGGTGTTTGCATCGAACGTTGCTGTAGATAGCATCGTAGCGCCAGTACTGGAAGCCTTTAGCACCTTGATGACATCGGTGCCCACAGTTGGTGCAACCTGGCAACCGATGTTTACGCGAGTGACGATACCGGCTCGTCCGGGGAACGCCAGCCCTCTGTAGAGCGTGGAGTCAGCGGCTGCGGCGGTATTGGGCGACAGTACAAGTTTTATGACTTGACGCTTGGCGCTACCTGTTTGAATATTGGCAGCGGTCAAGCCACCAGTAATCGTTGGAGCAGAGCCAAAGGTCTTCACACCATTGATAGTCTGAGTTCCCTCGGATTGAACAATGTTGGCATTGCCCAAATCTTGAATAGTGATAGTGTCACTACTGGACGTGAGCGTTGCACTGGACAGCACCGGAGCATTGGTGAAGGTTTTAACACCGCCAATAGTTTGAGCCGTACCGGTTGTCATCAAAATATCGGCTGCACCAAGCACTGGAATGCTGAGAGTACGGGCAGCACTCTCGTTACCCGATGAAACAGTTATAAGATGAGATGCATCCGAGTCCTGGATTTTCAAGCCAGTCGGAGCGTGAGTGATGACGTTGGCACCAGTCATCGTGTAAACGCCAGTAATGGTGGCGTTTCCGGCAGTCATCAGGAATGAAGCGGAAGCGCCAGCATCAGCGATTGTATACGTCCGGGTTGCGGCTGGCGTAGTACAAACGATAATAGTATCAAGTGTAACGTTCGCACGGCTCGCCGGACGGAACACAAAGGACGGACCCAGCAAGCCTGTGTTGTTAAGGTTGCCCCCAACAATAAGCTGTTGTGGAATCCGAACATTGCTTTTGAATCTCGTCTCTGGGGCGGCTTGTGCCATTACTGGCAGCCCCGCCATGAAGGAGACAAGAAGTGCGAGCAGCGTGATTGCTATACGCATTTTATGTACTCCTTTATTGTCCACGGGAACCCCATTGCCCTCTCCAGGTTGGCTGAAGGAAGGAGTACGAGCAGAGCGCTTGATACAAGACGCTAGGCGAGTTCTGATCTTTGACCATCCAGGTGCGTGGACGTTCACGGTAAAAGAACATATTCTTTGCCTTGGATACGTCACGCAGATACCACTGAGTAGCGGCAATGGTCGGAGCTTCAGCCAAGAGCGGCAAGCAAACGACGGTGATTTTGAACACCTTTTTGTAGACGTTGATAGCGTTGTTGTTGCTATCAGGAGTCTTGTCGGAGCCTACCAATTCTTCAGCGTACTTCTTCAAGCGAGGTCCAACGATTAGCTGGATTTCGCCTTCGCCATAACCTTGGCTTACGCTGCCGTTCTCGTCTTTCGTTTCGAGCATGTCAGCGATAGCATTGAACAAGGTATCGCTGTTAAGCGGTACGTCGTTCCGGTTGGCGTGAGTGACCGAAGCTGGTGCAAACTTGAGCGTGTGGGCTGTGCTGAACAGCGAGACACCATCGGGCGTAAGCACGGAGGTGAAGCCGTTGTAGAACAACTGCATAGCGTCCTTGTAAATCTTGCGCTGCATGGCATCAGCAAGACCCCAGACACGGCTATTGATTTCGTCGTAGAGATTATCTCTCATCATTTCGTGCGTGATTTTAACTTCGCCCGTGAATGTGAGGTGAACCGTAGCAGCAGTGTAAGCCTTACGGACTTGAACGCGCTGATATGGCGTGCCTTCATCGGTCTGGATAACGACATCCGGGCCGGTGTACTCACTTGCTTCTTCTCTTCGCTTCGTCGATTCTTTTACATCGAAGACGCTCTCCCAACTTGTCCCACCCTCAAATGTGACGGTGTAGACCTCGCGGAGAGTATCTTCCATGTACTCGATGAAGTCTTGTCTGTTTACTTGTGCAGACATATTATCTTTACTCCTTACGCGGGTTGGCTAGTTAGATTGGGGATGTAATTCTGCCGCTGACAAGCGCTGACGTACCTTTCGGCTTGCCTTGCGACATATCAATCTGGTGGACTTGGAACAGTCCGCCAGTAACATCGGCGGCGGCACTGGAAATCAAAAGTTCCGGTGTAGTGGCATCCCACTTAACCTTGTCGCCGGGACCAAATGGCAATGCTTGGATAGTATCGCCTGTGGTGCAAGCGCGTGGAGCTGGCGGGTTGAATACCAGTGTCACGTTACCGGCTCCAACTACAGATGTTTCGACAATGCCCTGCCAGTCTTGCTCTGGAAGGTAGACGGTCCCGCCGGTGAAGTCGCCAGTCGAGCCACCATAAGCAGCTACGGCAGCGGCTTTGTTGGTGTTAACTACAGCGGTCGCACCGATTGTGGCACCACCCAGTAGGGGTGCCAGGTCTGTTTCAATGTCCTGCATGTCGTGTATGGGGATACCGGTAATCTGCTCACCTTTTGTGGTCGTAAGCAATTCTGTTACCGGTCGCAATGGTGAAAGGTTTAGACCATTCACGTTACCGAGGCTCTGACCGTTATACGGCTGAATGTCCATGTTCTCAACGAGCAAGAACGGCTGTTCGGTTGCTCCTGCGATAACAACGGGCACGCCGTCAGTCATCTTGCAGAGCGAACCGAGGACGTACTGTGTTGATTTTTTTCCTTGAAGACGTTCAATCAGGTCATTAATGCCCGCTCGACTCTTTAATCGAAAAGCCATAATTAGTTAACTCCTGCTTTTGGATGATTTTAGTTTTTCTTCGGCTCGACTTATATTGTCGAGGGCTCGTTTCTGTGCGGCTTCGGGCGTAAGACGCATCTCTTTTTTCCCGAAGCTCATCTGTGAATTGAATAACTCGCGCTGCTTCTCGGTGAGTGAATCAACGCTAAGCGAGCTTGAGCCTTCTGGTGTACCAGCCGGTGCTGAATTTTTCATTGCGGGTCCACCTGCTGGCTTGGCTGCTGGCTCGGCACCACCGGCACCGTTCCATTTGGTTACTTGTGCTACAACGGACTTCTCGAATACCTTCCAGTCAATCGAGCCATCTGCATGGAATCGGTTAACCAGGCTCGGGTTTGCGTTATAGTCGGCATACGCCTTCTGTATGATTGAATGTTTCAACTCGCTAATCAGCTCAGGGTTCTTTGCTGATTCTGCGAAGCGGTCAACCATGCGACCCAGTTCGGATTGGATTTGCTGACCCCTTTCCTCACCGCGAATCTTTGCCTGCTCTTCGCGCTGAGCGGCCGTCATGTCAGCCATGCCAGCCTTAATCAGGTCAACCATGACGGGCATAACATCCGCGTCCATCTTGCCGTCTTTCAGGAACCGTTCGGCTGTGTCTTGGAAAATGCTTGCTCTCTGAGCCACCGCTACTGGTGCAGCTTGCTGAACCGGCATCCGGTCGAATACTTTATTGACAATACTTTCAGCCAGCGCTGAGGCGTCTACCACGTGCTGTGGTTCGGCGCTTGCTTGCATCTGGCCCTCTGCTGGTTCTATCGGCATCTTGTTTCTTTATCTCCGCTGTAATTGATTGGCTTGGCAGTGCCGTTTCTTTTGCTCTGGCTTGCTCTGCACCTCTACGCACCCTTCCGATTAACTGGTTCAGTGCATATTGGATAGTCGTCAGTGTTTGCCATCCAGGCTCGCCGGGTCTGCATTCAAACTCTTTTTGGATTTCTCCGGCCATAAGCTGAGCGTAAGCCCACCCCTCTGTTTGAACTAGATACAGAAGTTCTTTATTGCGAACATCTGCCAACAGTGCGCTACTTTCAGACATCAGTGCCTCCGTCGTCCATGCCACCAGGTAAGCCACCGCCCTGCTGCTCTTGTGCTGCTCCGATTTGCTGCATGGCATTCTGAAGCGCCATAATCTGAACCTGTGGATTAGCGGCCGCAAGTTCTTGCGGGCTCATCAAGTTCTCGGCTTTGATTGGTACGTTCATCAGGCGACAAGCCTCGACAACCATATCGACAATCACACCGCCAGCATTCGGCATATACTGCGCCGCCTGTCCAACCATGCCAATTGCCTGGCTGAGCGCCGCGAGTCTTTGCCCTTTGTCAAAGATGCCTTGAAGAAAGCCAATTGTGATGCTGCGCGGCTTTTGGAAGTCGCGCATCTTCAGCTTGTCCTGAACTAACCTGCTGTTGATGTTGCGCTGGTATTCAAGGTCGCCCTGCTCGTTCGGCTCTACGCGGTCTTTCATCAGGTCGTAGGAACCCTGGAAGAATGACGTTAGTGTGTCGCTGTACTTCGCGGACATTTCATCGAGCATCAGGTTGCCCGATGAGCTATCGTGATTGACCTCAGTGGCAGTCTTACCCTTACTCACGCTGCGCGTGGCGCTGGTGGCTTGCAAGCCGTCAATGCCCATCTTGGTTCTAAGGTCATCGCCCCAGAATTTCATATCCTGCCAGCCGAGCTGCAAGCCTCGCTCTGGTGTCGGGACCGGTGACATAACTTTCGTAATATCAACCATGCCGTCAATCTCGTTGATAGCACCAGGCATGAACGATACTTCGCCATCTTTGAACACGGAGGCAAGTACGTTCTGTGCCGGGAACTGCACCGCTACGGCTGCGTTGAATAACAGCCCGGCAAGCACGTTCTTTTGACGCAAAGCAGATAGTGACTTTTCAATGCCACTGATACCGTATGGCGTATTCGTGAAGAACTCATTATATGTATCGAACAGGAATTGTCTTTGACCAGTCGGGTTTGTCTCGACACGAATCATCCGGGGTCCGGCTTTGCCGCCCTTCCCATTGCTGTTGACAGCGAAGTGGAAATAAGTGTCAAAAAACTCTTTGTCTTCAAACTTCAGATACGGTACGTAACAGATATAGACTGGCACCAGCCTGGTGGAATCATGGCTTGTCTCAGGGTCGAGCCCCATGATTTCCATGCTGCGAATACGCGTACCGCCATCATGGTTGGTATTCCACAAGTCATAGGCATACTGCCCATCGAGCCCCGATAGGTTGCCGTAGGTCTTGACGCCGGGGGAATCCTCTTCTGCTACAAGCTCTTGTATGTACCGGAAGGTCTGAACAATGAATGGTTCCTTGCGCCGATTAGTCAGGTCCGTGATAGGAGAAAAGAAGTAATCATGAGTATCAATAACCCGGATGACCGGACCATTGAAGAGGCAGACTTCTTCCATTACCTGGGTGAATTGAGCGGCTTCCTTGCTCTTGATACCACCTGTAAGCAGCGCATCACGGATAGCTTGTTGGCTCTTTACTCCAAGCACCGGACGGCGGCCATACTCCTCTTGGTGCTCCCAATAGAAAGCGCCATCGCCCCGGACAACCATCATCTTGAGCCACTTGGCGAGCTGCCTGCGTGAGCCTGATTCACGGTGCTTGTATATCAGATAGTCCCGGACAGCATCGGTTACGGCTTGTGGTTCGTCAGGGTCGGATGCGGACGGATTGAGGTACGGCATACCGGGCGGCAAGATTGCTTGCAGCATACGGATGACGATTGTATTGACGTTATCATGGGCGTCTGTTTCTCCAAACTCGGAGTCATCGAGGAAGTCGATTGCTCCCGTGTCTGGCAGTCGTCGATAGCACAAATAGGCTTCGTCGCAAGCTCGCCATTTGGCTTCAATGGGTCTTCGGGAGTCATGGTAATACTCTTTGAGTTGCCAGAAGTGTTTTGCCAATCGGTCCATAAATGGCGAGCTTAATGGTGGCGTGCTGTCCGGTATGAATATTAACTTGCCCATGATTTGGCCCCTGTCTTCCAGACCTTCTCCATCTTCTTGACAGAGAGATGCCGAACGTTTCCGCTCTTTAGAATAAATTTGAATACTGCGCCCATGCCCACGCAATCGAAGATGTCAGCCCACGGGTGGCGGCGGTCGATGGCATCCTGCACAGTGCCATTCTTATCAACCTTCCGGCGATAGCCACCACGGAGGGCCTCGATAAATATCGGGCAATGCTTGCTGTTGATGACGAGGCATGGTCGGTTGTATTCATCCACGCGGTTCATCAGCATTTGAATCGCTGTAATCCGCATGGGCTCACGCTTCGTAGACTTGATTTGTGACAGCCATGCGCTGTTGATGGTCATGCCCCAACTGCGTTGAATGAGCACGTAGTCAGCATCGTCCTGTGACGCGACCTGCCTGGTAGCGCCTTGAGGGTCGCCAATTGCTTGCTCAAATTCAAAGTTCTCAAACCGGCTGTTGGAGATATTCTCCTCGCATTCCATCACCTGCCCGAGATATGCTTCGTCCATAATCATTTCATGATGAACGAGCAAACGGCCGTTATCCATGTCAGCCTGAACCCACGCCCATGCGAACGTTTTACCGGGGTCACAAATGCGCAGGATAGGCAGCTCTGGGTCAATTTCCAGTTCTGGGTCACAGTGAATATCTTCGTTGAACGACTCGAACAGGCGACCCTTCTGGGAGCTGTTGTAATCCAGCAGGTACTCTTTCGCCATAGTCTCGGCATCGTTGTTCGACTGCATCATTTCCAGCCAAGGCGACCATGCTTGACCGTTACGAACTTCTAGTCCCTCGCATCTGTCGGGGTGTCGATACCAGTGGAATCTGATGTGCGTAACTTTCTCCGGCTTCTCGCCAGGGGAGCAGAACTCAGGGTGTACCATCTTGGCAAATTTGTTAAAGGGTCCGTCAGGAGTGCCGACAGCAATACGGACTTTGACGGTCCCTGAAAGCGAGCGCCAGGATTGTTCATCGAACTCCCACTTGGGCATCTCGTCGCAGAAAGCCGCAAGTGCCCGTCCGCCTCGTCCGAAGTTTTCGTTAGACGACTCGCCAACAATTTGCGCGCCACCTTCGCCCGGTGGTTTCGTAGAAAGCAAGCGCTCTTTGCTAAACTTTTTAGACTGAATGTCAAAGCCTGGAGGTAGAAGAAACTCAGGCTGTCGGATAATGTTGAACCGCAGTTTTTCAAACGGCGTGTCCATGTCGCCAATCTTGTCAACTTCCTCCTCCTTTCTACTACCGATAATAAAAGAGGACCCGTGAAACTGCCAGAACCACTGGAAAACATAGAGCACCACGAACGATGCGCCCATGTCCCGAGCCTTGTCGATGACGATGTTTTCACGGAATAGGTTTTCGTTCTGCGCCCGCTGCAAAGAGTTTACAAGGTGCTCAATAGCTTCCTCTTGAAACTCCCAGGGGATGAACGGTTCTTCGATGGACGCAGCATTCTTGCGCGGGTCGTATGCCCACGCTGTATATTGCATCCAGAATATCGGATTCTCTTTGCACTCTTCCACGAACGCTTTTAGTGTCTTCGGGTCACGAAGACACTTATTCATCATGCGTTCGCGTTCAAGCTCCCACCAGTCCGTATCGGGCTTAGGAGTTGACTTTATTATCAGTTCCATTGGCCACCGAAGTGAAAAGCTCTACTTCGGGTGCGACTTTTTCGGGAATGATTTCCGGCACCCAGCAGGGACCGATAACCTTTTCTCCGTCTTTGGGTATCTTTATTTCAAGGGCAAATTCTTCGATAGCGCCTTGGTTAGGTGTCAAGGCAATGCCATTAGCACCGCCAGTGGTGAGGCTGTGAACAATAAACATTGCATGTTGCCCGGCACGATTATAGTAAGTGCCAAACTTGCTCATGAAGCTCTCAGACTTAGCCCAGTGCTTTTTCTCGCGAGTCTTGAGGTCACGAACCGTATCTTCAAGGTCTGCAACCTGTAGCGATAGGGCCCCGATAGCCTTGCGTAATTCATCAATCGGAAGTGGGGCCATAATCGCTGGTGGCGCTTTCACTTCGGGAGCAGCAACCATTAGTAGCCGTCCTTGTCAGTATCTTTAACCTTTTTGGTGCTTTTCTTCTTGGCGTCAGAGGCTTCGTGCTCGCCTTCAAGCCCAGGCAAGCCGGGTATGGCATCGCTTTTCGTAACGCTGGTAACTTCTTTCCTGGCATTGCTGGTGGTTTTCAACTTCATTTTTTTCATCATGGATTCTCCTGAGACATAATCGCAGCATAACGCAGGGCGTATCCTTGAACTAGATACTAAGCTCCTGTGACTTTCTCGACTGGCTTCGCCTTGCGCTCAATATCCTTGATAACTTCGTCCGCTCTCTTTTGCCAGAACTCAGCCTTAGCTCTCCACTTCTCATCCTGCTTACCCTCTTCGGCAGATAATTTAGTGTACTTTTCGACAACGCGCTTAACTTCGGGTGAATCCTTGCGAAATCCCTGTTCGTAGAGGTCTTCGAGTGATTCATTTTTATCGGCGTCAAGCTCCTTCAAATCAACCACAGCATCTACCTCTTTCTCGTCAGCAATTGCCTCACTGAGGTATTCTGCATCGGCTGTATCGGCAACGAAATTACGCAGGTCTTGAGCCTTGGCCGCATTGTAATGCAGCTCATTTTCTTCCTTGTCGTGCGTTCCCCAATACTTAGAGCTGAGTGCTTTGAACACATTGGTTTCTACTGGAATATTAGCAACGTGCTTCTCGTCACCAAAAAATTCATGGTCGTAAATCTTCTCAACCTTGTAGCCGCGCTGCCCCTCATTTGCAGCCTTGACGTAATCAGTAGCAACACCACCACCTATGACTCCGAATAGTGAATTCGCACCGGCAATCATCAATGCTCTGGCTATAGCTTCGGTTTGTTTTGCAGGGTCGCTGCTCATTGTTCGCTGAAGCGTATCCCTGCCAATCTCCAAAGCGGAGGCACCACCGCTGGCAATCGGCATTAACGAGTGCTGTAAGTGGGGAATGGTCGGCAGGTTTTCGATATGCAATAGCGCCCGTCCAGCATGAACGTTATCCATAAACTTGTAGTAGTTTGGAATCCCGACAGTATGACGGAACGCAGCCTCAAGGTCTTTCGGTATTGGCCCTTTGTCGCCCGCTACTACGTAGAGCCCAAACATGTAAGCGCCAAGCGTAGCAGACGCCTTGGCTGTTTCCGCTTTGGTTTTTGATGCCAGCAGGTTGCGCACCATGATATGAAAATTGCGCGATTGCACTGATGGCATTGAAAGAAACAGATTGCCTAATTTGATTTTGGTGCTTCGTTGAAATATGTTTGAGTCACGGAAGCCGGGTACATTTACGCCAGTTATATCGCTCATGTAGTCTTGCGTAATCCGCATAGCTTTGGTTAGCCTCTCGGAATCATTAGCAAGCGGACCCACCCCTTTGCGTGCCGCTAGAATATCAGCAGCAAGTTTATCACCACTCTTGTATCCAAGCTCTTTGGCGGCTTTCTCAAGCCCCATAATGGCGGCAACATTGTTTGGCGTTTGTTCTAACAACTGCCCCGTAACGGCCTTAACGCCACCAGCCACAACACCATGCGGATTCTTGTCGATGGTGGCACGCAACCTACCACTAATCTTATTGTTCACCCCTGCAACAAATCCGAGCTGCCCGAGTTCCTCTATTGATTCGGTGATTGGACCTTCGATGCCACTCAGTAATTCGCGGGCAAACTCTCGCGTAGCCCCAGGCTTATAAGCCTTGATGATAGCTGTAGCGAGGCTTACCGGTCCTTCTTTGGCGAATAACGCAACGCCCTTTTCGGCTGCGTGAATGACAGCATTGGCATTCTTACCAAGGAACATATAGCGCATCAACGAACCGACACCACTTGTTACAAGTTTGTCAGCATTACCCTCAACCTCACCGACACCGCCGTGCAATTCTTTCATATGAATACGTAATGTGTGGTGAAGTCGCCCAAGCCCACTCTGTCTGGAGAATCCCTCGGTGTGCGTATTTAACCATTCTAAAATTGGCGCCATCTTCTTGGTGTAGTCATTGATTACGTCGCGAGATTCATCGAGCATCTTTAGCGCTTCTGGTGTCAGTTCGGCACGCTGCTCTTTCGTTAGTTTGCCGCGCAATCCAGACTTGAGTATGCCGGGCTCAATCTTGCCAGCAGCCATCTGCTTTAATGACAACTTAGCGCGAGTATTTTTGAACAAGCCTTCAAGCCCATCTTTGCCAAGTTCGCTTATAGACTTACCCGCCTTGAGATAAGCGTCTGCAAGTTCTTTGTCGTACTGACGTAAAATGTCGCTCGTCTTCTGAACACCAAGCCCGTGCATGATAGTGTCGTAAGACCGTACCGGGTCTTTCACGGATTTCCATAAGCGGACAAACCCGGAAATAAGAATACCTTCCGGCGAAGCGGCAAGTAGATAAGGGTCGCGCCTGGTTATCAGTGCGAGCATCTTTGCTGCTTCTGGTGTTGCTTCAGTAAATCCCCTGGCTGCTAATTCTTCCCGTAGTAACGCCCTGACCGCCTCAACATCAGGAGCGTCATCAATACCCTGGTAGTACCCCTCTGGCTCTGGCTTCTCATCGGGCATATCGCCCGTTTCTTCGTCTAGTTCCTTGCGCCTCGCGTTACTTTTCCCTTTTTGAAACTTGTGCACCTCTTCGGCGTGAACATCCTTTGGATAGATGGTGGCTGGTGGTGGTGCCTTAGCTGGTGGTGGTGCCTTAGCTGGTGGTGTTACCGGCTCATTTTTTTTTGCGCCAGCCTTCAGGAATCCAGCGGCTTGACGCTCACCCTCGACATCAATAACTTTCGGCTTCGGTAAGGTGAACTCACCCTTGTCGGCAGCGCGATAAGATTTAGTCACCGCACGTGCTGGTTCAATTGGTCCGGCTTCTGCCCTGGCAGCGTGGACTTGTAATTCGGCAGCACCATCTGGTAACTGTCCCTGGAAGTGCTCAGCCCTGCCTTGTCCGACATTAGCGCGATTACCTTGGTCGGCAGCCTGCTGCTCCCTGAACCGTGCGGCACTTTCGCCGGACGATGACTCCCATGCAGCAAGGTCGGCAGCACCATCTGGTAACTGTCCCTGGAAGTGCTCAGCCCTGCCTTGTCCGGCATTAGCGCGATTACCCTGGTCGGCAACTTGTTGCTCCCTGGAACGTGCAGCACTTTCACCGGCTTGCGACTCCCATGCAGCAAGGTCTTTCTCAGACTGCGCCATTGCAGCCTCGGCTTGTTCTAAATGATGCGCGGTCGCCTCTCGTGCTTCCTTGATACGTGTCCCGGCATCTTGGCTTACGCGTAGCCGCTTACCTTGCTTGCCCTTCGCAGTATTCTCGACATGTGCCTTCTGGGCATCACCTTCGAGCTTAGCAAACCGCTTACTTTCGCTTTCATAAGCATTCTGCCAAAACTTGGCTTTATCCTGAGAGTCTTTCGCCCTCTCCTCGGCTATCTTAATCCCTTGTGTTCGCCTGCCCTCTTCGGACGCTTTGACACCTTCATTGTATTTGCGCTGAGCATCACCGGCCGCATGGTTATCTTTCATCGCCTTCAGGCGACCCATCTGCTGTAGCTTCTCTTTGTGAACACGGCGCAATTCGCCAACCTTGCCCGCACCCTTAGCCAAGCCTTCGCCAATAGCGCCAAGTCCAGCGCCGGCGGCGGCGGCCTGTAGCCCGCCCTTAACGCCGACCGAGAACAATTTGGCAATATCTATATGCGCATTCTTTTGCGCTAATTCTTTCGTAGCCTCTTCCTGAATAGCTTGAACGAATCCACCGGCACCGGCACCTGTGGTTAGCTTCAGGATGCGTTGAACCGCGCCAGGTAAATGTAATGCGCCTTGAAGTAATGCACCGCCCAAAGGTCCGGCTTGATGCATGATAGCCGGGAGTGCTTTCATGCCTATATTGGCAGCACCAATACCGGCCTCAAAGCCAACCATCGAAGGTAGCATTTCACCTGCTTGATGGGCGACACCGGATACTATCGGATGCTCACGCTCACCGGCTGCTAATGCTCCCTGGTGGTAATCCTTAACGGCAGAGGTCAGGTCGGATGGCGTTTGATTTTCTTCCGGTACGTACCGCGGCACGTTAATCATTTGCTGCGATTGATTCATCATCGCATTATCGAGGTCTTGCAATCCCTGCGCTGCACCTAATGTGACATTAGCGCCAACCTGTCCGGCAATAGCCCCGGCATCATTGCCAAACTTTTGCAAGCCCGCGCCAAAACCCCTGGCACCTTCCATTACATTCTGCCCGGCACCGAGAAAGAAATTGCTGTCGCCTTGCTGCGCGGCACCTTCACCGCCTGCCATCAGGTGAGCGCCTTCGTTAAAAGCCTCAAGGTCTGCGGTTACAGATGGTTTTTTCTTTGTGGTGGCAATAGGCGGTGCCTCAGCGGTTTGCCCTGCACCCTTAAAGGCTGCGAGGTCTTCCTTGACTCCCATTTACTTGCCTCCCGCCTTCCACTTTGAAAGCATCTCGTATTTCTTTTCTGGTGGTAGTACGTCCCAAAGTTCATTATGCTTTTCCCAAAAGGATAAGCCCATACCATCGCTGGCGAATCGCATAGCACGCTTACGGTCCTTGGTCATCTTCTCGCCTACCGCCGCCGCAATTTGTGTTTTCTTGAGAGCAGTGCTCGCATCAGCGGCGTCAAGTTTCGCCTGCCCTAACGGGGTCATCTCTCCCGGTATCGGTGGCGGTGGCGGTGACTGAAAGCCTGGCACCGGAACGCGAGGCTGTCCGAATCTGCCCGTACTAGCCTCAAGGGCTGATTGCATATTTCGGTACGGTTTGCCATTGTGCGAGATCGTCCGCTTATGCAGCCTCTCAGAATATCCTTCGATATTCTTGATATCGCCGCTTGCGAATTTGCCCATGTGCTCACCGGTTTTCCTGTAGTGCTGGATCGCCTGTTCTTCTGTGTGGTGCTTGCCGTCGAAGATAGTAGGTATCAGCACTTCATACTTGCCGTCGTTGAAGCTCATCGAAAATTCTGTGCCGTAGCTACCATCAGGATTGTCTACAATCTGACGCTTAGACAGATCGACGTTGCCTTTCTCTACTAGCCCCGGAAAGCTTTTCACGTCCGCATAGCCCGTCGACGTGCCAATCTTTGTTGCGGCCGGCGGATTCACCATTCCTTTAGTCCCCGGGACATTTCCGACCTGCATTGATTGCGGCGCGCCTGAACTTAACTGCTTTGCAGTCGGTGGCGGCGGCGGTGACTGAAAGCCTGGCACCGGAACGCGAGGCTGTCCGAATCTGCCCGTACTAGCCTCAAAGGCTGATTGCATATTGTTGTACTTGATAGCGGGGTTCGCTTGCACACTCAGCACTTTAGCCTCAGCTAAGTTCATGCCAGTCGCTTGGTTGATAGCAAAACCAAGCTCCATCTCTCTCAGTTTGGCGTTATAGACTTCAAGCTGCTTGCCCGACAATGATTGACTCGTGTTCGCAATCTTGTCTTGGATATTGATGCGCTGCTGCCCTTGGTTCTCCAGGGTATCATTTCGCTCAGCCTTAATATCAAGCCCGGCCCATAGGCGGTCATCGCTCTTAGATTTCTGCTCGTCACCAGTGATGGACTTAAATAAATCCTTCCAGTCACCACCGAGCCCTTGGTACTTTGCTATCTCTGCGAGCAGGTCAGCATTGCCAGTTTGATGCAAACCCTCGGCAAACTTGAGAGCCTCGACTTGTCCGCTTAATTGCAATCTTTGTGCTTGAGTGTTGGCATAACGATTTCGGCTTTTTAGAGTAAGCATCCGGGTGATAAGCCCGCCATCAGCACCAACGGGTGAACCAGTATCACCACCGCCGAGATTGGCAAGTTGCTGCATTATTGCATTACCACTCTCCTGGAGTGCCTTATGAGCAGAGCGTCCTTTGTCGTACTCGTCAAGTAGTTCATGAGTCCGTTTGTAATCAGGCTGAGTGTCCATCAAGCCTTGTGCTTGAGTGGCAACACGGTCAGCGCCACCGAATGGATTAGGGTCCATCCGTCCCGCTTGAGCAATGCCTGGTGTTAAAGGATTCGGAAATGCTATCTGGTCGGTACGAGCAGCATTCATTAATAGTTCAATGTTCGGGTCGGCTTCAGCACCACGCGGAGCCACCGCCTGTGACGGCTGGCTAGGGATGGGTACTTGTGAGCGCCCTATCATCATCATCTCCGATGGCGGCGGTGGTGGGACTAGCATCTGCCTGCGATTTACCATTAGAATAAACCCCTACTGCCGATAATCGTTTTCGCCGCATTACCAAGGAAATTCTGATTACCCACACCACGTTGAGTATTTGCCCCGGTTTGCGTACCATAGCCACCAAGTTGACCCTGATACCGCCCGAGTGCAAATTGATTCCGGTTTTGATTAGCGCCAAGATTGTAGCTATTCTGCGCCTGATTGTTCTGCATGGCGTAGCTGTTAGCGGCGTTGGTGCTGTCCTGCGCCAACCCTGCAATGCCCAGCCCGCGATTAACGTCAGACCGGTTCTGCTGTTGCTGCAATCCAATCGGCCCGCTATACAATTGACTATAAGCAGCTAATTGATTCTGGAAGTCAGCCTGATTCTGCGCAATACCAGCCTGCCATGAACCAAGCTGATTCATGCCTTGTTGTGCGCCTTGTTGTGCTCCCAGGTAGCTACTTCCGCCCTGTCCTCTTGCTACTCCGTCCGACAGGCTTTGCGCCAGCCCTGGTTGCGCGTATGCGAGATACGCGTTCTGAGCGGCTTGCATGTTCTTCTGGGAGTTCGGGCTGTCCTTCAGGCTCAGCCACCCGCTCCCGTAATTGCTCAGGTCCGCGTTTACGCCCTCCCCTAGTGCGCTTCCCGCCACTTGCTGCGAGTTCTGGACTTGCGGGACTGCTGCCTGCATCCGGGCTAGGTTCTGTTGGTTGCTCTCCCCGTAAGGGTCTTGATATGCCGGTGCCTGCTGGTATTGCTGCGGGGCTTGATACATCGGCGCGGCGGGCGGCTTCGCGGCTTTTTTCTGCATTGAGATATTCCTTGGGTAGATACAGAGGGTTTATCTTCTCTACTGTAATAATATCCGTCAGGGTGCCTTTGAACAAACCATCTAGTGGCGATTGCCCTGAAACGGTGAACCCGCACCGCCACAGCGTCCTTTGCGCCGGTATATTTTCAGACGAAAACTGCGCTTTGATTTTCCTGAGCCCTAAGCCTATCGGCGTGTGCATCTGGCTCGGTGTGCTTTCCGGGTTCCAAGGGGTGAAGCAGTATTCTAGTATCTGAGCAAGCTGCTTCGCGCATGGGTACTTGCCCCGGTATTTCGGAACCGTGTACCCCTCCATCCAAGCATCACGGCCCGGACGAACATCACGAAGTAGCACAAAGCCCACCGGCTCCCGCGTCCCGTCTTCCGCCTCGGCCATGCATCCGAACAGCTCACCCGTTTCCATAGCGCCCCGAACCACTTCGGGAAAAGGGATGTCGAGATTGGTGTCATCCGTGAAATACTTCTCGCGCATCGCATCTTGAAGTAGTGGCAATATCCATTGAATGTCTTCCAGCCGTTTCGTCCATGCCTCTTTCTGCTGCCCTTCGTGTAGCAGGCTAATGCGATAACCGCTATATCTGCGTGGATTGATATACATTATCCGATTACCTTGCATTCATCATTCAACAGCTTAGATGTGTTATTTGTCCTGATACCACATTTGGTGCATTCACTTTTGCGCACCACTATGCCGGGCATATTCTCGTTTTCTACGGTGACGGTTTTCCAGGTGTGCCCAAGCATGGGTTCGTTTTTTGGCTCAACGTCAAAGACTGTATCGAATCCGAACAACTCAACATCCTCGCCGTCTCTTCCCGTTCCAAGCGAGTTACCAAAAATTTCGAGAACCTCCCTTCGGTTGATGTCAACGCCTCCTACATTGAGCGCGTCCTTGAGCGCAACAATTGGCATAGGGCACTCGGTTCGTGGCGGATATGCTCGCGGGGGGATGCTATAGCTTCCATCAGCCTGAGGCTCAAGCTCAACCACTCGCCCATCGCGTTTCACTGCCTCCAATACCTTTGTCATTTTATCAACAGAGCCAGACGTAAGGTACATCTTACGTTCCTCTTTAGTCATCGTTATTTGAATACTCCCGGCCGCACCGAGCAGGTCTGCGATAGTTCCAGCCGGGTTTTCTTCGGCTTGAACAGCAGCTATAGCCTTGAGCTGCGCACCACATACGTACCCAAGTGTATTCATCGCTTCACGGCTGACAATCTCATTATCCGTACCGCTGCCATGAACAAAGGCGTTAATCGCTTCATTCAAGAAATTCACCAGGCCACTATTGGTAGTGATGTCGTGACGCTTACCTTGGAATCTGTTAGCTGACTCCTCAAGTAGCGCATTGCGTATCTCAGACAGGGGGCGCTTGTCGCCCTCTGATACTTTCACCAAAACAGTATGCTCGATACTATCGACGGCTACGAGGCTTTGGCTTGGCGGCTTTTTTGGCTTGAGTGGCTTTTGGTTTCGTGGCTTTGCTCGCAATTGCTTTTACCTTCGGTGGTGCCAGTATCGCCCGCTTAACTGGTGCTGGCTTCTTACTGGTAAGTGATACCACTGCTTTTACCTTTGGTGGTAGTATCATCTGAGATTGAATCTGTAGCGTCATCAATTGAACAAATGATTCAACTGTGGCGCACAACTTATCAATCTTGGCGCTGTCGCTGCTGGCTGCCAGCTTCTCAGCTCGAACCTCCTCCGGTATCAAGGCATCAAGCGTATCGGTATCGCGCAGCTCTCGAACTTGGCTGCCGTAAGAAATAACAGATTGTCCATCGGCGGCACGCTTTGCCATCAGTTCGCCATTCTCCTCTTTGATTGCCTCGACACACTCAATGCAGGATTGCATCGGTGTGTTATGCAATCCGCCGCGCGCCGTTTCCTCCCAGAGGAATACAAGTTCCGCGCACGGAACCTGCACTACATCCTCTTCGCAGGACTGGCATACAAATTTGTATCCTGAATCGGGCGACTTAACGCTGCCCTTATTTCTTCTCGCCATCTCTGTGGTGTCCTTGTTGAATCAGGAATCTCCTGAGGTTAATCAGCTCCATATCGGACTGCTTGAAGCGCTGAGCAATCAACGTGCCAAGCGTGCCACCACCATTCAGTGCGCGACATTCAGCCCATAGAATCTTCTGAAACTCAGTCAAAACTTCCAAAAATGGCGGGCGATACGCTTCGAAGGATTTGACAAATGCATCTGGCTCTGGTCCTACAAATTCGTCAATCTCAATCTCGTCCTCCGTAGGGGTGGGGGCATTCAATACTGGGCCTACGAACTCGACAATCTCCGGCTTTGGGAATAACACGTCAAGAGCTGCCTCTTGTTTTACCTCAAGTGCCTCGGCTGCCGTAGACTCCACGCCAATTGCAGGCAAAGCAAGTTCTTCCGGCGTATGATTCTCCGAACTGGTCCCGGCAGAAGATTGGTTCAAGTTGCTCTCCACACTTGCGACAACATCCGTCTTGGTTTTCTTCACTTTTATTTCGGTCATTTGGTTTAGCCTCTTTTTCGTCGTGCATCTCGCTCCTTAATAATCTGCTTCAGGAGTGTTCCAACTTCTTTGTTTCGTTTGCCGTCATACACCTGGCGAATACCAGGCAATGCGTCTTCCGGTTCCCAACCGCACACGGTCAGATAGAACGCGAATTGGTCGCTTTCTATCCAGTTTTTGACGTGCTTTCGAGCGGTTGAAAGAATATTTTCATGGTCATGTTGCTTGTGCCACATCATTATTCTGAAGTGTCGCCACTGTGAAGTGGCGATTTTGTAGCAGTCCACGACTGTCGTATAGAGCAGCTCCCAGGCTATCAGCTCCTCGAAGTCCATCAACCGAACGGATTGCTTGGTTACAATTTTACTGCCCAGTGCGACAGGCGGTAAATTGCTTCTGAGTTCCGTCCCGTTACCGTGGTTCTCGTGGATAATCGACAAGGTGTAGCTCTAAAATCGGTCAGCTATTGTTTTGTTGAACTATCGCGGATACGCCAGAGTGGTGGCACGTCTCATCGTTTAGGTGGTTTAGCCCTTGCGGAACTGTTCGACATTCGGCGGTGGCTCATCCGGTATCGGATATTGTTCGCGAATCTCGTTAAGCTCAGCTATTCTCGCGTTTTCGTCTACAATAGTTGCATCAGCAAAAGCAGCCAGCAAGCCGGGTAAATTGCCAACAGCACGACAAGCGATACAGATAAAGAAGTAGTTTGCAGGAATGCGTAAAATAAACAGCTCAACACCACACGAATTACACTGCGCCGTGATGTTCGTAGCATTACAAACCACCACCTGGAAGCGCTTCTCCCGGCCCAGCGAAGGAACCATAGATGTCACCTTTGGTACTGGTACTTGATTGGGTTTGTTCATTTAATTGCCTGCCGTATAAGCGATACCGCTCGGTGTACTGATTCATTTCTTTGATTTTTCGTTGACGGAGCTTGACGTACTCTCTTGGTATCAGGCGGTTGCCCGCAAGGTCGGTGAGATTCTTGTTGCCTAGAAATAATTCGCGCTTCCTGATTTCCGCAAGTAGCTGCTCTTGAATCTCAATGCAAGATTCACGCGATTGCGTGAGTGGGTCGAGGTCCATCAGTGATTCAATAATACTTCTCATCAGGTGCGAATGATTTCCTTTATGTGGTGAAGAATAACAGCTTATTTCCAAATTGCAAGCAATACGGATTTCCAGATGTACTCGAAGTAAGAATGCTTAGCCATTTATTGCCGTACCTGAGTGGTGCCTTCTGGCTCAGGGGTGTATTCAGCGCAAACACCACAGAAGTTCCAGCCTTGGCCCTCAAGCCAGCGCATCACGGGTGGTGCCACCTCATGTCCTTCGCGCTTACAGCAACCACATTCAAAGCCAAAGCTGGTATTTTGCAAATAAAGCGTGCTGAATCGCTTCAAGGCCTTACCAAGCCGTTTATTCTCTTGGCTCATGTCTTGATACATATTCGAGAGCCATGTATAGGCTGCTTGTCGCGTGTTGCGCTCAGCGATATGCTCAGAAGCAGGTATTGACCACCACTGAATGACAGCGAGGGCTTCCGGGGCTATAAGCAGCTTCAGGAGCGCCTTGATTTTAGTTAGCATAGATTTTTTCCAATTGTCCATTGACTGCTTCGATGGCAGTTAGCAGGGATTTGGTTATCGTCTGAGTGATTTCCACACGTACCCCTTTCAGGCTTTCTCTTGTTTGATTCTTGGCAGCATTTATGTCGCCATTTAATTGCATGATGGTGGTATCACGCGATGCCACCATATTCATCAGTTTGATTTTCTCGGCTCGCTCGTGTTCTAGTGTCTTGCGACATTCTTCATATTCACGCGCACATCGCGTCATTAAGTAAGAATCAGTGCGGTGAAAGGTGCCCTTAAGGGTGACGGTCGTATTTTGGATACGGACTTTGGTTCCTTCACCGAAGTCGATTTCTTTTGAGGCTTCAGACAATAATCGTAGGTTCATCGGCGCTCCATCCTTGGTTATCACAGACGGCATCGAATGCCGCCAGGCGGGTTTCTATTTTGTAGGCGTTGAAGTCTGCACGCAGGGCGGTCAGGACATCAGTATTGGGTGCTTCTTTCTTTTGTTCAAGATGCAGGGTGATAAGTAGTTGCCTGCATTTCTCAAATGGTGTCAGTGGGTCGGGCTGATTGTGGTAGCCGTAGTATCCGTTCATGACGAACCTCTTGAGCGCCGTGATGGTTTTATTGTTATCGAAGTCCACCGCGTCCAGTAGTCGCATCCCACGTCGTACAAGTAATTGAATCCATTTTTGCAAGGGACGAAGTGCCCGAATAGGCGATAGAAAAGTTGCTGCGAGCGATTGCAATCTTCGAGCGCTAGCCGTGATTCTTCGAATGTTTCCCCGTCGTGGTATCGCTGTCGAGCCTCTTTGATTTGTTTGATGAGGAAAGCAGCATCGCCGGCGCGGAGTCCGTCAGTTTGTTTAGCCACGATGTTGAGCCAAACCGGGGTGCATGTGGTGGTAGGCGGTAAGTTGTGCATCGAGGGTTTGCAATGTGGACATAATCGGGCGGGTCACTTCGAGTTCTTTTGCCAGGGAGCGCTGAGTGAGGTCACGTCGTTCGATTTCGTCTACAAACTGGATAGCAACCTGGTTGACGCATTCTTCGACTTGCTTCAAGGTAAAGCCAGGGAACAGCTTTGATAAAACATCCCACATGCGTTCAGCGACAGGGAGGCCGACAGATGTTGCGCCGACAGATGTTGCGCCAACCGACCTCACGGAACGGACATCTGAGATGAGCGCATCAGGTCCAGCTCCGATTTCATAGAAGTATTCATTGAATCTTGCGCCAGGGATTAATTGCCAGACTTTGCCGCCTTCGCCGGTGTCCATTTCAAGCAAGACGGAGCCAGTAGGAATATTCAATACCGTAGCGCCGCCATCAGCAGGGTTCGGAATGCGATAGTCGTGTTTCACACGAACGAACCGCGAAGCACCACGTCCCCTGCATAGCTTGACATTTCTATCGAGGGCGGTGAGGTGTGTTACGAGGGCATCGACAGAGGGGAGGATTTCGAATGGTTTGGGGTTAAAGTCCATGCAGCCGTCATTGGTGGTGCGGTCGAGCGTTTCATTTTGCATTTAGATTTTCTCCGAAGCAGTGGGTTGGTCAGGGTCGAGGTCCGAGTCATCAGGGGTTTCCAGCACGGATACGCGTTTTTCGAGGGCATCGAGGCGATGGCCTTGGACTTCAGCCAGTTGAATCATGCTGCCGAGCAGGTTGGACAAGAAGACTTCAGAGGACGGAGGAGCCGATATTAGTTTAGGTCCGGCACAGATGGTGGGCGTCTTACCGTGAGCTGATAGTTGCCAGCCGGCATAGAGGAACAGCCCGAGCACCACCAGGACGACAGCGATACCAAGAAAGGCAAACAGTCGGAGCGTTTCGTCCCCGTAGTTCCACATGGTTAGTATTTCCCGTTATGAGTGATTGCGGAGTCAGCATCCATGCGGGCTTCACGCAGTTTGCGCAAGGCAGCAGAGCGGTCAGGGCCGGCAGGCACATGCACAACAATAGCCAGCGCGGCACGACTCAAGGCATCACAGACAGCATCACCAGCATTGGTCTGAGCCGGGTCCCAAGGATGGTACGTGTATTGGTCATCAATGATTTCAGCAGCCACCAGCTCATCAGCATCACAAGTAGGATTCATTCGATTTATGTCAATCACAGCCACAATTATTTTCTCCGCCAGGTAAGTTCGCTTGAAATTGTGGCAGCGCATACCGTATTCTGTCAAGCATGGATATTGGAGATTGTCAAGTGTTTTATGTGAGTGATGCAGCAATAGAAGATGCGATATACAGCAGTCAGTTCGCAACGATGCTATGCGATATGCGACAAGCTCATATTCATAGCAGGCTTGAGGAGCATATCAGCAGAATAACAGAAGTTGTCAAGAGGCGCACAGGGTCAAATTTGTTGCATTGGCTCATCTGGATAGATTACGCTAAGGCCCGAATCCTTGCCGAAGCAGCCATTGCTTTAGAGAGTGGGAATGCTGCTTCTGGTGCCAAGCCTGATGTGTTCAATACCAAGAAACGACAATGGGAGAAAGCAAAATGAGTGACAACATGATGGTGTCCTTATCAACAGGGCGGCACGTCATAACAACCGGAGAAGATGCGGAAAAGTTTGATAGTCCACAGGAAGCAATTGACGCATATAATGCCAGTATTCAGTGAATACTAATGGACTTCCAAAATGATTGCAGAATTGGAGCCGACCCCAGGCACGCTTTCCTGAATCCAGTTCGGGGGTGCCCCCCCCTTCGAATCTCATGGCAAGGGTATATACTTGATAACATATAACAGTGATGTACTGTTACATGTTATCAAGTGTGTAGTAGTGGTGCACATGGACCTGGTATTGGGCTAATGATACGAGTATGCTCGTAGTGGACATGCACTGGTATGTGGCACCACGCCACAGTATGTAGTACGACGTGCATCACTGCGCATATACAACCAGTGGGGCATGATGTCATATGTTATGTACCAACATTGACAGATTGGAGAAAACGTGCCTGTGTCCACACGCTATTTTTCGAAGTATTTTGGAATGCTCATTCCAATACAGATAAATGAAGAACCACCGAGTAGAATACTCAGCGGTTCATCAGAGGTCGATTGCTGCCTATTAGGGGGCTTTATTCTCCAGTCAGGTCATCTTCTTCTACTAGCGCAATAACTGCTATGTTGTCGCCCTCGCAGCAGTCAGGTACGTGGCAGTTTGTTGTTGCGTCTATTCGTGTTTCACGACTGCTGTCAAGATATTCATCGAGGCTGAGATACCATAAACGACACAACGACAAATGAACGTCGCTTGCGTGTTCGTCAGAGAGATAGTAGCTACCGGGTTCTTCTGATAATCTTGACATTTAGTTATTCTCCATCTTGGTAGGTACGGTAGGTACGGTAGGTACGGTAGGGACGGTAGGTATGGTAGATACGGTCGTGCTCCTCCGCCGCATCTGCCAGCAGTGAGTACTCCGCGTCGTTGGTAGCGGCGTGGGCTAATGCCCACAGGCGCCGGTTCTCGAATTCGAGGTCGTTTACGTATTTGTCCGCTGCGCAGTCTCTTGTCAAATGTGAACTTTGCCAGCTATCATTGCATTGACAGAATGAGTCTACTCGTATCTCACCTATGTAATGTCCTCGATAATTGACTAACTTAAGTGTGCCGCTTGTACCGAAGCTGACTATTTCGATACCCAGTCGTGACATAGCACGAGAACTCCTAGCGCTCCAGTTAAACATCAGGCCTGTAAACAGGTCTCTTGCAGCTCTTGTCAAGTAACGCGTTGTTAGTTCAGTAGAGCTGATTTTTGTTGTAAGGTGGTATTCGCCTGTGTAGTCAAAGCCGTCCTTCACGTTGCCTGTCTGTATTGCTTTAACGAACGCGTAGCTGTGTCGTTCTTCGATAATGCTTTTCATGTTGATTACTCCTTGTATGTACTGTTACTCGCAGGATTCGATTGAGAAGCTCCCTTCTCGGATTTCGTCCGCTGAGGCGGCGTCGGTGCACTGGTCGAGAAGCGCTGTCAGCGCTTCTGGAATAGCCGCTTCAGCGGCTTTCCGGGTTCCGTGCTCTCCGCATTTTATGTCGCCCTGCTTGTCGGAACTAGTCCAGAATAGTCTGTACGTATTTTTCATTTTTTGCCGTTGCTCCGAAATTGATTTGACTCTATCAATGTAGCACGGATAGTATTCCCAGTCAACCCTAACGACTACTAATTTACTCTTTGTATGTGAAACCCAGGCGCTCCTGATGAGCGCCTGTGTAGGGTTAGGTTAGGCTGCTTTGGCTTTGGCTTTTTCAATTGGCATTAGCAAGTGTCGGTAATCGCCGCCTGGGTTAAAGATAAGCGGCTTAAGTGGGCCGTTGTATTGCACGCAAACGTATGCATCAACGAAAGATTTGAGCGCTTCAACTAGAAAGTCGTAGTTGCAGCTCCAACCAACTTGTTGTTCTTTTAAGTCGTCGGATAGATGCATATTGATGATAGCTTCATGGTCCTCCATTGATATCTTGTTTCCAGTCGCATCAACATCGACAAGATTGGTTTGCTTCTTGAGAAACGGCTTCCACTTAGCTAGTGCGGTCAAAGTTTCAATCCTATTGAAGCTAATCGTGCTACCGAGTGATGTGACCGGAAACAGCTCTTGATAACGAGGATATGCGCTGTCAATCAAGCGTGTGATTACAGTCCACTCAGTGGCGCTGAAGGACATTGTTTTCTTGTCTTCAGATTGAATCATCGTAACCGAACGATTCTCTTTTGCAGTCAGTTTCACAAGTGGTTGAATCACTTTAGATAGAACCCGTGCATTCACGATTGCGCTGAGCGTAGAGACGCCGGTGCCGGCGAATGGAACATTGTTGACGCAAGATAGACGACAGCCGTCTGATGAAACAACAGTTGAACCGTCAAAGCTCACTCCGTCAAGTATCGATGAGTCATATGTTGCGGCGGCCCAGGCTGTTTGATTGATAACGGAATCGAGCTGCTTTCCGCTGATAGTCACATACTTCGCATCATTGTAGTCAATAGTAGGCGTCCTGGGGTAGTCACCCGGGGCCCCGCGCAGGTCGATGCGCTGCCCGTCGACCTGCGCGAGCAGTTCTGACAAGCTATTGATGACTACAAGCTCATCTTTAGATGAAGTGAGTATTGCTAGCAGTTGCTTGCTGTCGACTGCTAGGGGACGGTAGTTGCCGGGGCAATTGCCCGTGCAACTACCGTCCAGTTCAACCCGTATCCACGTATCAAGGTCAGTCCCTAGAACGCTATCATGCGCTACTACGACGCACCGCATAAGCGGCATTTTTGCTTTGTTGTCCAATGCTTTGCTGACTGCTTTAACGGCATTAGTTAGTTGTTTACGATTAAAATTCATTTGCCATTACTCCGAAACTGATTTGACTCTATCAATGTAGCACAGATAGTATTCCGGGTCAACTTTAATGACTACTAATAAAAGTATTCACACGGTAAAATGCGCATATAGAAGATACGTATCAAGTTGTCATGCTCCTGGCATACCAAGTTGTCATACATACCAAGTTGTCATGCTCCTGGCTGCTTTCTGGGTCCTGGATAGGCGTAGAGGGGTGCTGGCTCGCTCCGAAGGAAAAGCGAGACAGACTAGCACCCCATCCATAGGACTTACGACATAAATTATGGGCAAATCCTAAATTTGAAACAATTCATATTTCCTCCGAGATTGTACCACTAACCATCTTGAGACAAATATATCAATGATATATACAACAAAAGACTTGCATTTCAAAAAAAAACCACTAACCTATCATTGTGATTCCCCACCAGGAACAAGGGTTTTTTTCAGGTGTGCCGAGTTGGTTTTTTCCACGCTATCGCTAAAAAACCCGGCACCAGTAAAACGTACCCTGAACTGGATGACAAACACACTAATTGCAAGGCGTATATCTTGTACTACTTGACAACCTAAGATGGAGGTGGATACTTTGTGAATACTTGGCGTAATAATGGTGGAATTTCGGGCTGGGATTACCTTTCGAGGTTATCTAAAGAACGGGTAATCGGTATTCGATATGAATATAGCCAATTGTCCGTCTTGAAAACCCGCACTACTTCTCAGAATTACAGGCTGCGTGCTTTGAAACTGTTGGTTATGCGACTCGACAGTATAAATCGGAGAAACAATAATGGAAACTGCTGCAACTAAACAACCGCTGGAAATGTCTAAGGCTGCCATCAGTGACGCGGTTATACGGAATCAAATCGGAGCTGGACCTGATGTGCTCATCTCAGATGTCCGCTCCGTGAGGTCGGTTGGCGCAACAATGCTTGAGCTTCTTGAAGATTGCTATTGGGGTGAAGCTGAGGCATTAGCTCTGGCTTGCAATAAGCACTGGACTAATATCAAAGAACGTAAAACGTTCTGGATGGATGTCGCCCTCTACATCACTAACAATTCAGCGGCTCCTGTTAATGACGACGACGATGCTGTGTCCAACGGCGACAAACTCCTCGCCCTGATAACAAAAATCTGGGCCGACAATCAATATGAGGCTAAGCAAAATGGACTGGTTTTTTGACATACACTCATGCCAGGTGTTCTTGATGGGGCTCGGCATGGGACTACTACTATCACTCTTCTATGATAAATCGGAGGCAATAGAAGAATGACACTCATACTCAATGCCGCCGGACCTATCGCCTACTCACCAACACTTGATAAGTGTATTGATTTCATGTGGGAGTGGCAGCGCCTCATGTCCCGGATGCGCTTTGAACAATGGGCTGGTGTCCGTGTTCAGGCGTACACTAAGTCTTATAAATCACAACTCAAACGCTTCTCGCGGGGCGTACAATCATCTGCCACTGACATCTTTATGGAGCAATTACATGAGCAACTTGCACTCGACCCCGGGGAACGTAATCCACTCAGACCGGTTTGGGTCAACGAACAACTCGACCTCGTGCCCACCCAGGGAGGTGCCGACACCCCCTGAGCCGTGGGTGATTGAATGTCGGCGTATGCTTGAGCACGCATCCGCTGAAATCAACACGGCCTGCCGTGAGGGATTCTATGTCCACATGCTGCCGCCTATTCTTGATTTCGGTGACGCCAAGGTGGAGCTGGAACTTGACGAAAACAACCAGGTGATTGGCGTCAAGGAAATTCACTACCCGCGCCCGGACTTCCGGCTGCAATACCAGATTGTCAAGATTGACCCTAGACGTGAATCGGCAGTGAACCACCGGACTGCGCTTGAGCAACTCCGAAACCCTGACTACCAGCCGTTTGGGGGTATCTCGTGAAACACGAATGGACGCAACCGCCATATTCAATCTGGCTGTATTGCGTAATTTGCGGCAAGAGAGCTTATGACCTGGTCCGCGACATGCACGAGCCTTGCGTTGCAGACAGGGAGATTATTCAAGACGCACCAGAAGACTTCACGCGCCCGTTCAGGCTGCCTGACTATCCCAACAGTGGGAGCCGGGTCGTTTAACCAGGCAGCACCCACAGAACCAAAAACGGACAGCCCGATAAGTGGCTGTCCGTTTTTTTTGTTGTCGTTCGCCCAGGGAAGCTAATTGACTGAAAGATACTAACACAAAAGCCACCCTTTCAGGCGGCCTTCGTGCAGTTTACGCTATCTCTCCACGCTTTATCGCGAGCGGATAGTCTTTTTCAGTCATTACGCCATCTCTCCATGCATTTCATTCCAGTGCCCGCGACACATTTCCGAGTACCTCACGCTCAAGGTTCTAACTCCACAGCCGGTAACTGGGCAGGTGGTCTGTCTAAACAGCACAGTGTGGCTATCAGCGCCCCGAGTAAGCACGCAACCGTTATCGAATACAGCTTTGTAGTCATGTTTGTACGGCTGGATTTTACAAGCTCCGATTGCACCACGCTCTGATAAATCAGTTCGTGAGAACGCGAGTAGAAATGTAGCCAATCTTTCAAGGTCTTTGGTATCACCTGCTGCCACCACCGTATTTATCGTAATCATATTTACCGCCATTGTCATCGCCATTGCTCCTGTCGAACCAAGAAATCATAACACGACAAATGCAGTGATGCGCCCTGATTATTCAGGGCGCATCTACTTGCTTTCGGAGGACACGCAATGGCATTAGCGCTCTATGAGCTTACCACCTCTTTCACCCAAGGGGTACTGTTTGGTTTGGGATTGTATCGCGGTACCTCCGCACCGTTCGCCAACGTCTCTTTATGCTCCCGGCGCTCAATTTCCGCATCGACGAACTCAGCAGCTCTGGGAGATTGCTTAAACGGGTCATGCCCGCGATTAATGTCATTTTCGTGTGCGTCGATAAACGCATGACAAATATGCGTATGTAAATCATCAGCCAGGCTGAGAAATACATCGGGGTATTGCGGCAAGGTCAGGTCAACCGGGTCGAGGCTGGCGCGTCGTTGTAAGACACCAAAGAAATGGCACCGAGAAACGTAGTTCCACTTACTAGCCACCACCAGTAGAACTTTATGGGCTCCGTTCATATCAAACGAATAGAACGGCACACCGGACCCCTCATCACGATATTGCCAAACGTGACCCCAAGGCGGCGGCTCACTCCAATAGGTGCCATCTTCCCAGTTCAGCTCACCAATCACGTTTACCTTTACCCATCCAAGGATTTCGGCAATTTTGCAATCTACAGCACGAGCGGCCTCATACTCCTGCTCTGTCATTCCAGCACCAGGTCCATCCATCAAAACTTTAGACATAGCTTTCCCTCCTTATCACTAAAGCATTCCAGTCGCTTACCCGTTGTACGTCTTGTTCTTTTTTGTCAAGAAAAGAAATCTGCTGCCAGGTGTTTCCATCTCAATCAGTATCTGTACTACATCTTCAGAGAAATCAGACATAAATTTGTCAAAATCAGTGGTAGATCTGACAGCGTAGGCAGCAGCGGTAGCAGCGTAGGCAGCAGCGGTAGCAGCGTAGGTAGCAGCGGAGGCAGCGTAGGCAGCAGCGTTGGCAGTGTAGGTAGCAGCGGAGGCAGCGTAGGCAGCAGCGTTGGCAGCGGAGGCAGCAGCGTTGGCAGCGGAGGCAGCAGCGTCGGCTTTTCTTGCTGATTCTTCTGTCGGGTTTTTCTCGCAAAGACCAGCGGCTTCCAGCAGCGCTGTCTTGTGCGGCTCAGAAGATAAGCTGGCAGCTGCTCTTAGAGCTTTTACTAATACCGTACTGATAGTAAGCTGTACCAGCTTTTCAACGAACAACTTTTCGTTAAGCGTGTTTTTCGTGCCAAGTTGAGCGATAGCTAATCGGCGCATACCCGCTGCCCGTGCAGCGTTGCTGGTCCACGATTTATCATTAAGACTGATCTTGAACGACCTCAAAACAGGTGAGACGCAGCTAGGTTCGTCACTAAACGGCTCGCCTAACGCGTAAGTAACGGCAGCTTCGACGCACATTTCTCCAGGAATTGGCTTTCCTACACCTGAACATAGCCCAGCGTCGACTACGCTAAGTACTTTGCTGCAAATTGTTTCTGTAATTTCCATTTTTCGTCCTTCCTTTGTACTCGTGTAGACATCACCTGCCGTGCAGGCTTGTTCTTTCACGCTAGGCAAGCAAGTATGCGTCACCCTGAGTTCTTGCGGCGGTGGTGGCACAGCAGCCGTGCATGAAATTGCTTCCACTACGTAAGTGTTCATACCGGGATGCCGTTGCGCTATGCGCTCAGCCTCATCTCTTGCCGACTCGGGCGTATCATGCTTTGAGCGCGAACGGGCACCGCCTTCGCGCCATACCATCCAAAATTTCTTGATTTCTTGCATTACGTTCTCCGTTTTATACTTTAACCAAACACGCTAACTCAAACTCATCATCGAATCGTTCAAATGTACTCGTGTAGACATCACCTGTCGTGCAGGCTTGGTATGTCACGCTTGGCACCCAGTCGTTGCTGCCAGGCAATTGCATCTTGCCGTGCGCTACGAGCTGATAATACTCGTTCTCCTTGTATCTATAGACATGAACCTGGTCTTTCATTTTTCTCCGTTTACTATGCCGCTGAAATTCATGTCAGCGAGTGTCTTTACCAGTGGACTGTGTGCTGGTGGCTTGTATGCCAGGTCTGCCAGGAACGTGTCGGAGTGGGAATTGTAACTGCCACCACTGGCGCGAATGATTTCTTCCTTTGCTTTCTCTTTCATGTCGCGCAACTCGGCCCACCATTTCGGTATCAGCTTAGCTTGCACATTAAGTGGGTGAAACTTGAGCCAGAACCCGCTCATGTAGCACTTGCACTTAAACCACGCCATCTTAACGACGGCCGTAGTTATGCGGTGGTCCGATACAATGTAATCCTCAAGCCATACCTTGTGCGGGTAAGCACCAGTGCCCTTGCATTTCATGCATTCCCCGTCCGAGGGGGTGTCAGTCGAGTCATGCGAGATACCTTGATTCGGTAGCAACAACTCTTTATTCTGAAAACCCCTCGGCACCAATATGGCGACTTTCTTATCCTTGTTCATCTTGCTCCTTAGAACGGGATTTCATCATCTGACGCGAATATTTCATCGAAGTTAGTCGGTGCAGGTGGCGGTGTGGCAGGCTTAGGTGGCGCCGGCGGCGCTTGTGCTGGTGCTGGTGATAGCAGGTCGATGTCATTGACGTTGATAACGACTTTGAACCCCGGCGTGCCGTCTGTTTTCTGGAATGTTTGCTGCTCCTGCCTGCCGGACACCGCGACCTTGTTGGCGACCATCAGGTATGGCATCAATGCTTCCCCGCGCTTGCCCCAGATTTCACACGAGTACCAATCAGTACCGGCCTTCAGTTCGTCTTTCTTCTTTTGCTTGTCCACCGCGAGGGCGAATGAGCATACTGTTGTGGCACCCACTACGCGCAATTCCGCATTGCGCCCGAGTCTACCAATTGCTGTTACTGTAATCACTTTACTTTTCCTTGTTGAATCCATCTGTAGCAACCGTTTATTTTGAACATATAAAGCCTTTCGTCAAGCGTGAATGTCTCCTTGGTAAAACCATCAACCTCCAACTTATACAGCCTCTTCAAGGGCCTTTTCGCATCGTCGAGCTTCTTCCTCTAGGTCGCTGTCATTATGCAATTTACTGTCACTAAGCGCGTTAGATACGCTACGCCTAATTGCTTCGCGGTCAACCTGGTGAGTGGCTCGTGCGGCGAGTTCAAGAATGATTTGCCCGATGATATCATTTTCTTCGGCTGTTGCAGGTCCGCGTAATCCTTTGTTGATGGCATCGGTTATCCTCCTTTTCTTGTCGAGCTTGAGCTTGATAGCATCTTCGATAGTATCCGATGCGTGAGCCCGCCATGCAGTGATGTTATGTGCTTTGTGCCGGTCAACTCGTGCAATCGCCTGGTCTTCGTCTGTCGAGGTCCACTGCTGCTCACAGAGCAAAATATCATCAGCCGCATCAAGGCTAATCCCCTCGCGTGCGGCACCAAAAGAGCATACAATTTCCTGCGCTGATAATCCAGTATCATTAGGTACTTCGCCCTGAAATATCATCTTGCTGCGCTGCCGAGACACGACGTTATCTTTGCCATATATGTGCAAGCAATTCAGATGAGCGCCAAGGTCGTATTGAATCGCCCGGCTGTCCGCAAAGACTACCAGTTTTTTCTCAGACGCCTGGAAGTCTTTAATCCATTCCTTGATAGCTGACACCTTGCCAAGTCCAGCTACACGCTTGAGCGCACCGACACGCACCAATGCCTCCACGGCCATGATACGCAGGCGCGTCTCAATCATCTTCTTTTCGATGCAGTGGTCGTGTAGTAGCGGATTAAGTTGCGCGAGGTATTTCAAGAACTCTTCTTTCAATACAGCTTTCTCTGCGCACCAGTTAATGACATCAACTTCGACACGGTGGTACTCATCCCAGTTGTCCAGGTCTACAAAGATTGTAGCTTCTCGGATAGGCGGTAAATCTTTTCGGACATCACGCTTATTTCGTTGGATATAGCCAACACTTCTAAGCATTTTATTGAGCTGAGTTTCGTTGATGCTTCCGGTGTCGTCGAATTTCCCGTTGCGCATATCGGCTCCACAGAACTCACGACAAAATATATCTTGCCCTCCCAGGTCATCCAGTCTATCGAGAAACTTGAGCTGTGGGATAAGCTCCTTAGGTCTGTTTTTTGTTGGAGTACCGCTAAGTGCAAGGCGTACCTCAGTTCCGGCGGTAACACTGAGAACCGCCTTGGTCCGTTGAGAATCATCCTCCTTGATGTAATGGGATTCGTCGATAATAGCTGCTCGAAAACCTCGCGCTTTAAGAGAATTGGCAATGCTAGAAAGTTCGACATCGAGCGGTGCGCCTTTCTCTCTTTTGTACCCTTTGATTTTTTTTCTTTTGCCTGTTTGTTCATCAATTGTAAAACCATCCTTCCATCCGATAGCGAGCTTGTCATAATTTACAACTACGATGTCCGCTTGCACTAGGCAGCAGGCCGCGCAAGAGTCATCGAAGTAATTCATATCCAACAGCGAGAGCTGCTTCTGCTTGCATGTATGAGCTGGCACACTGCGAGCTGTGACGTGGTGCAATCTCCGCTTAGGGAACGCCCGCCGCGCCTCGTCCATCCAATTGAGCGGTACTGATGCGGGGCAAATCACCAACGCCGGGAATGATTTCAATGTCCATAAAACACCAAGCGCTTGACGCGTCTTTCCTAAGCCCATGACATCTGCCAGAAACGCCCGCCTACACCGGGTTGCAGCCTTTATACCAGCCAGTTGATAAGGGTCCAATTCTAACCCAAAGTCACCCATGTCAATGTCAGCATCTTGTGCTGATGACGCGTGGTATCGGTCGCGGATTTCGTGCATCATCCATTGGATTTCCGCCCTCGCTTCGTCTGTGCAATGCAGGTTGACGGACTTGACGAACTCGTGCAGCTTTACTACTGGGTACATGCGCGGTGCGAGCGTATACAAGCCAGTCTTGCGGTCGTACTTCATCTTTGGTACGTGTATCAACACTTCTGCCTGTGCTTCGGATAAGCGCAGAACATAGCGCCCATTAACGAAGTGGCAAAAGAACTCAGCTTCAGGTAACTTGACTGGTGGCACCGGCTCTGGTGGCAGGCGAACACCAATCATCTTCAGGGAGAACTCGTATTTCTTGACGGCCTTCCACAGGTAATATCGTTGCGTGAATGACGGCTTTGAGATAAGCGCGAGTGCTTCCGCCGCCGGTTCCTTACCTGGTGGCAACAGCTTAAACAGTGCATCAACCGCCTTACCTAGTGCATCCTTAGCCATTACTCTTCTTTCTTCAAAATGTCAGATAGCTGTGTCACACGCCTCGTAAGCAGTGTCACACGCCTCGTAAGCAGTGTCACACGCCTCGCATTCACATTCTTCAACGGCATGTGATATATAGTGTTCGACAATTTGAATTGCATCTTCAATCGGTCGTTCGGTCTTCATTGTTAACCCCATTGCTCCGCCATCGCTGTTGCGATACCACTGTAGGTGCGTGAGCGCTCCATCCATCTATTTTCCGATGGTCCTAATTTATTTTGCCCCGATGGAGTCTGGTTGTCCCATCGCCCAGATTCAGGCAATGATAGAACATCCGTATACTGAAGTAACGGTAATCCTTTGAGCCAAAGGCAGATTGCCTTTGATTCAGGGTGTCCAAATTGCCAAGGTTGGATAATCTGGTCCGGTTTTCTAACGCGACTACTAATACAACCAACAGGGTTTTCTAATGCTATCTTCTCGACAGGTGCATCGAGAAACATGCGTACAAAATCTAACGCATCTTCAGTCCGGGATGCTCGTTCTGGTCGCTTAGTATTCCAGTGAAGTCCTGAACTACTCAGATATGTGCAAGGCGGGTGACATACCATCAAGTCCCACCCCTCTTGAATAATGTCGCGGACATCGCCCATATAATGATGTCCGGGCTTTTCTGACGGCATTAAGTCGCAACTTACTGCAAAGTGCCCACGAGCGGTAAACGCGTCACGCACTACTCCGCTAAACTCACACGCCACTAATACCCTCATTCCTTTCCCGCTCTTTCTTCAGCCCGAGCCGCTGTTAACGCAGCAACACTCGCGTTCAATACCTGGTTAGCCTCAGTCCACGCAATTCGTGCTCCGACCACTGCAATTTTAGCCTCACTCCACGCCCTATGCGCCTTCTCCCGCGCATCAACAACACTCACATGAAACACTTGACTGGCTGTCTTGAGCCACGCACTCTCAGCTTCGCGCTCAGCAGCATTAGCCTCGTTCCACACCGCCGTAGCTGCTAATACCGCTGCATCAGCCTCTCTCCACGCACTGTGCGCATCTTTAGTTTTCATACTCCAAAGTCCTCAATGATACAAAAATCCTCGACTGGCTCGATAGTGGCAACCGGTGCCACCGGTGCCACTACTCTCGGTCTAGGCTTTGGTGCTTTACGGGGATTGCCTTCTTTCGGTAATGGTGCAGGGTCTTGCGAGGTATTATCCCAGCCATTGGTGCGGGCGGTATCCACCAGGTATTTGTACTCGACCATATTGAGAAATTTCTTGTCAACAAGTTCGCGTATATCAACCAGATACACACGCATCGGCTCATCAGCCGTATCAACCAATACGCGACACAGGAAATGGAACGCGTGTGTTGCATACTCTAACTGAAACGCATTGGTCATCAGTATGGGTGTACTGCTGGTGTCAATCTCATAGTCCTGGCTTGCCTCGACAACGAAGCCGGGCAAGTAAACTTCAAGCATAGCCTGTGTTGCCAGGCTGCTTAGTGTTTTTGCTGGATAGCGTTTTTTCAGCTCAGCCAGCATGGTATTCGGGATGGTCAAACATCTCCGGTCGGTGTTTCTGCTCATTAGGTATTCTCCGTGAATGAACCTATTCTACCCAATTGTTATGTACCCTTGCAAGCCTTTTCATCACGCTCAAGCCTTTCTAATACAGCTTGTTTGATGTAGTCATTCCTGCGCTGGCTGTTATGCTCCGCGATTGCGTCCAGGCGCTTAACGAATAACGGAGTCCAGTATACGGATACCATTTTCGATTGTTTCTTTTCGTTCATACTCCAAAATCCTCTATTACTCCTGCTCCAAAATCCTCAATGGTGGCAACCGGTGCCACTGCTCCAAAATCCTCAATTACAGGCACCTCCATTTTTTCCCACGCTCGTTCCATCTCCTCGAAGCACTCACCGAACCACTGCCCCAGCATCGGGTCGGCTTGAGGTTCCAGGTAGCTGCCCCATACTTTCGACATCTCCCGGAACATCAGGCTAACAGCTTCGCGCCCGCCTGCTTGGAGCTTCTCGGCTATCTTCTCATTGCAGCTTTGCTGAGTCCATACGCGCAACTTGCGAACTGCTCCGTGTTCCATGCGTTCATAGAAACGATTGCCGTCTCGTTCAATTACTTCGTGTTTCGGTAGTGCCATTCTTCGCGCCTTCCTGTATTCGTTGATTATCGCAGCCATGTCTGGTCTTCTCTTCAAAAGTTCGGTTAAGAAATACTCGTTGCCGTTGCGTATCCAGCCCTGCCAGAACACGCTCATTCAAAGCGCTCTAATGGCGTGAAATAATTCTGCCGCCAATGGCTCTGAATGTAAAATTCGTCCCGCTCGGCCCCATCACGAGCCTTGTCAATCTTCAGCATGATAGGCGCTAACCCGTCATGCTTGAGCAGCTTCTTGATTCGCTTGGATACCTTCAACATTTCTTTGTCATTCTTGAAACTCGGCGGGTCTTTGTCCGGCCGCCTGTTGTAGAAGTCGTGGTCGTTGATTTCGTAGAAGTCCGTTATCTCTTCGTCCGTCATGACACTGAGAGTAATAACGCAATCAGAACGCATCACTTTTCGATAGCTGCCCTTGACGTTCGCAGCGCTGCCCCGCGCATAACTGTCACCCTTGCCGGATTCACAAATGCAGAATACAACCGACTGGTCATTCATGTTGTCAGCAATCCATCGGACCTGCTCAATCAGCCAATCATCAGGATTCTTTTCTTCCACCGGCGGGACCATCAATTCCAAGAAGTCGATAACAAGGATGATATTTTCGCATTCTGACTCATCCATCAGGTGGCGCATTTCGCGGTTAATGCTGTGCCTGGTGGCGTGTGGGAAGTTGAATCGGTCGAGTACCCGGAAGCGGTTCCCGAGCTTTTCCAATGCCGTGAATCCCTTTTCGACAGCAAGGCGCTCCTGTGGTGTCCAGCCTTCCGGTGTGCTCCCACTGCGAGCCACTCGAATCGGTATCCGAGC
>Ga0163151_10001032_pt1 | contig 48271 bp, 37 predicted proteins | sample OliLakLV19MP5IB2_FD_145596 | JGI IMG/M metagenome (GOLD analysis project Ga0163151, IMG submission 145596) | Freshwater microbial mat bacterial communities from Lake Vanda, McMurdo Dry Valleys, Antarctica - Oligotrophic Lake LV.19.MP5.IB-2 | ecosystem: Environmental > Aquatic > Freshwater >...
AGAAAGACATAATTATCTATGCTGAAAAAAACAAAATAGACTTTATATGTATAGCAACCCAAGGTGCAGGTATGCTTAGAAAAATTATGGGTACACATACTTCCTATATAGTGAATAATTCTAAAGTGCCTGTAATGGTAATTCCAAGCCATTATAGACCTAAAACTCTAAAAAAGGCTACTTATTTATCTGATTTTGAAAACCTTAAAAACGAAATGCTTAAAATCTCAAAACTTTCAATACCAGTTGCTTTGCATGTAGAAGTTTTGCATTATTCATCAATTCTGCTTGATAAGAAGAAGTTTGAAAAAAACAAAGAATTATTCAATACAAAAGAATTCGAGAATATTAAATTGAATATTCAAAAAAACAACCTTGAACTTTCACTTGTAGACAGAATTACAAAGTATGTTCAAAAATCGAAACCCGAATTGTTAATCATGTTTACCAATAGAGAAAAAGGTTTTTTTGAAAGTATGTTCTTACCAAGCAAATCGGCAGAATTGACCTATACGACCAAAGTACCTGTATTAGTATTTTCAAAGTAATTAAAAGTGTGTATTATATAAGAAGTCTCAAAAATTATGTAATTCATTTATCATAATGGCATTAAATTTTGAAACTTAATAAATGAGTAAAGTGATTTTAAAAATTCAGGACCTAATTTTAAAACAAAAATGAAATACTCTTTACAACTTGGAAATATATTCGGCATAAAAGTTCAAATTCACTGGACATTTCTAATCCTATTGGGCTGGATTGTTTTTAGTAACATGCGGGCTGGCTCTGGAGCAGAACAAACGATGTGGTCTGTTTTATTTATCCTCACTATTTTCGCTTGTGTTACACTGCATGAATTTGGTCATGCCCTTGCTGCAAAACGATTTGGTATAAAGACTAAAGACATTACCCTGTTGCCTATTGGTGGTTTGGCAAGATTGGAATCCATTCCCGAAAAACCCAAAGAAGAATTGATTGTGGCAATTGCCGGACCCTTGGTAAATATTCTGATAGTTGCCGCGCTGTATCCTATAGTCCATTTTACATCAGATATTACATCATCCATCAAGCAATTGACCGCCATTACCTCTGAGAATTTTCTTTTCAATTTAATGTTTATCAATCTGTGGTTGGCAGTATTTAATTTAATTCCCGCTTTCCCTATGGATGGAGGACGAGTGTTAAGAGCTTTGCTTTCATTCAACATGGAACGACACAAAGCCACCGCAATTGCAGCGCGCATCGGTCAACTGCTTGCCATTGGCTTCGTTATTCTTGGGTTCTTTTCAAATCCATTTTTGATTTTCATTGGCTTATTTATTTTTCTTGGTGCACAGGCCGAAACTGAATACACACAAGCAAAATCCATATTGAAAGGTTTTACCGTAAACGATGTATTGATGAAACAATACCAAACAATCTCTTCTGGTGAAACCATTAAAGCAGCCGTGAGCATGTTGCTCAACGGACAATCCAAAAGTTTTTTAGTGACGGATAACGGCCAAGCAGTTGGAACTTTAAACCGCGATGAAATAATCAAAGCATTAAGCAGTCAAGGAGAAAATTTAATCATTCACAATGTGATGAATAAAGAATTATTATTCTTGAAAGCTGAAATGCCCTTAGAAGAAGCGTGGCAATTGATGCAGCAGCACAAAACATTGATGCCAGTGTTCACTAATGACAAATTGGTGGGAACATTGGATACCGAAAATATTTTGGAATTTATAATGGTGAAAGGTGCCATAACAAAAGGCTAATGAATCATGAATAACCCAATTCCTTCTATCATTTTTGTGTTTACTCACCAGCGAATTATTTTTTCGAGAAGTTCATAACACCATAACTCCTTTCTCTTTGAAATAAAAAGATTTAACAGAAATAAATTATAATAATGTTTAAAACAAACGTAATATGAAAAAGATAAAAGTAGCTATAAATGGATATGGCGTTATTGGTAAAAGAATTGCCGATGCCGTCAACCTGCAGGACGACATGGAAGTAATCGGAATAAGTGATGTGATAACAGATTGGCGAATTAAAGTAGCTATTAATAAGAATCTTTCAATTTTTGCTTCAACACCAGAATCTTATAGCGCTATGCAAAAAGAAGGGATTCCTGTGGCCGGAACTTTAGATGATTTATTAAAAGTAGCAGATATCATTTGCGATGCTACCCCAAAAAAAATTGCTATCAAAAATTTTGAAGTGTATAAAAACGCAGGCATAAAATCTATTATTCAAGGTGGCGAAAAACATTCTATGACAGGACATTCTTTTGTAGCACAAGCAAACTATGAGTCAGCAATTGGCTTAAATTCTACCAGAGTTGTTTCCTGTAATACAACAAGTATAGTAAGAATATTGGGGGCATTAAAAAATGCAGGTATCCTTAAAAAAGCACATGGTGTTTTGGTGCGCAGAGCAACCGATCCGTGGGAATCAGATTTTTCTGGAATTATGAATACTGTTGTTCCTGAAGTAAATATCCCATCTCACCAAGGCCCAGATGCACAAACTGTAATTCCTGAACTTGATATAACCACTGTTGCATTGTCAGCTTCGCATACAATAAGTCATTTTCATACTTGGCACATTGAATTAAATAAGCCAGTTACAAAGGAAGAGGTATTAAAAATTTTCGAGGCAACATCAAGAGTATTATTTTTAAGGGAAAGTGATGGATTAACTGCTCTTAATAGCACTCTTGAATTAATGACTGATTTAGATCGACCACGTGGGGATATGTGGGAAGTTGGTTTGTGGACAGATAGTCTTAAAGTAAATGGAAACGACTTGTATTTAAATTATCAGGTTTTCAATCAAGCAATTGTAATACCAGAAACAATTGATGCAATTAGAGCCTTGACAGGAATTGAAAAGGATGCTAAAACATCAATAGACAAAACAAATAATGCTATGGGAATTTTACAAGGAACACCGTATTATAAACCTAAAATAGTTCCCAATTAAATTTAAACTATTAAAATTAGAGCCACAATCAATTGACTTCTACACTTAAAACAAAAAAATGAGACACTCTTTTCAACTCAGCGGTGCAATAAACAAAGGATAGCCAAATATGAATAACCTAACACTCCTCCTGTCGTTTTTGTGTTTACTCACTGGAGTATTTATTTTTCGAAAATTATGGCTTGGTGCATTGGGAGCAGTTATCATAGTTCTTGTTTCGAAATTTATATTTTCACCAGAAAGTAACGCAGTTTATTATGAGTTGTCAAATGCTATGATTATTTGGACGGAACTCATTCTGCTGGTATTCGGAGCTTACCTGTTTTATAATACACTGTCTGTTCATAAACATTTTATTCCTTTTGCAGAAAGCGTTTCAACAATTTCTTCACGTATTTCGTTGGCAATTATACTCTGCTTTTTTATGGGTAGTTTTATGGAGGGCATTGCGGGTTTCGGCATACCTGCATTACTCATTGCCCCGCTTATGCTTACAGTAGGTTTTAAGCCCATAACTGCTATTGTTTTGCCATTGGCAGCAAATACAACTGCCGTTCTATTTGGAGCATTGGGAACACCGTTAAGAATTGGATTGGGAATAAATGAACCTGATGAATTAGTAACAATAACTATTATTTTAAATGCTTTACCTGCATTGGTAATTCCATTTATGTTGACTTATCTTTTGTCCAAAACGGAGCAATTAAAAATTGACTGGAAAAAAGAGTGGAAAATGCTTTTAGGAGCTGGAGTTTGTTTTTACGTTCCTTTTGCACTCACCGCAATGTTCACCATAGAGTTTCCATCAGTCGTTGCAGGAATAGCTGGACTGCTATTATTCGTCTTTATATTTATACCAATTAATAAAAAAATAGCTAGACAAATTTGGTGGAATACCTTTTCACCTTATTTATTTTTTATCGTTTTGTTACTTCTATGGAAATTTGCTTCTCAAAACGCACACTTTTCTTTATCTCCTGACATTAAGGATGTTTCGTTTTATCAGCCTGGAATTGTTTTTATTATGGCCTCAATAATTGTTTTGTTTTTCTTAAATAAAAAAAAATTTAGCACACAACTTTTTACATTGATAAAAGATGTTGTATATAGAATTCGCATTTCAGCCATCACCATATTATTACTTATTTGTTTCACACAACTAATTGCAAAATCACTTTCGGAGCATGTAAGCGCATTAACAGCTTCTATGAATCAACCATGGCAAATGGTTTTTCAACCCATAATCGGTATTAGCGGAAGTTTTATTACAGGAAGTGCTACTATGAGTAATCTTCTTTTTGCAGGAAGTTTAAGCACTGTAGCATTGGCTCAACAGCCACTATTTATGTCGTTGCTTCACACAGGAGGTGCGATAGGTAATGCTATTTCTTTGCAAAATATAGTAATGGTTAAATCTATTATCCCTGATAATATTTCCGAGTCGAGAGTATTGAAATTTAACCTGCCGGTTGTTCTGCTTTATGCTGTGTTAGTTATTTTGTCAGTCCTGATTTTTATGAGATAGCAAGAAATTTAAATTTAAACAAAAATAGTTATGACCCATAAATACATTAAACAATTTAGCGAACTATCCAACGATAAAGTAGCATTGGTTGGCGGTAAAAACGCTTCACTTGGTGAAATGTTCAATCAACTTTGGCCCAAAGGCATTAAAATTCCAGACGGTTTTGCAACCACAGCAGAGGCATATTGGTTGTTTTTAGATGAAAATAATATTCGTGTTAAATTAACCGATTTAATGGATAAAATTGATTTGAAAGAATTTTCAAATCTAAAGGAAATCGGTGCAGAAGCCCGTGCACTTGTGCTTAATGCAGTTATTCCAGAACAAATTGCAAGTGAAATAAAATCGGCATACCGAAATTTATATGCAGAACATAAAATTGAAATTGAAGTAGCCGTAAGAAGCAGTGCCACAGCTGAAGATTTGCCAACTGCAAGTTTTGCTGGACAGCACGATTCATTTTTAAACATTAAAGGTGATGAAGTTTTAGTCCACACTTGTCAAAAATGTTTCGCATCACTGTTTAACGACCGTGCCATAAAATATAGAATAAACAATGGATTCGAGCATATGCATGTTGCCCTGTCTGTTGGTGTACAACGTATGGTTCGTTCCGATTTGGCTTCTGCGGGAGTTGGTTTTACCATTGAACCCGAAACCGGTTTTGAAAACATGATTTACCTAACTGGTAGTTGGGGTTTGGGCGAAAATGTGGTGCAAGGAGCTGTAAATCCTGATGAGTTTTATTTGTTTAAACCATCCATTCGCAACCATAAAAAATCCTTAGTTACCAAAAAGCTAGGAAGTAAAACCAAAACTATGGTGTATGCCCAAGGTAAAAATGCAGGCAACAAAAGCATTGAAAATATTGACACGCCCATTGAAAAACAATTGTTGTTTGTGCTGTCTGATACTGAAATTGAAATCCTAGCTGAATGGTGCTTAAAAATTGAAGAACATTACAAAATGCCAATGGACATTGAATGGGCAAAGGATGGAATTACCAATGAACTTTTTATTGTTCAGGCAAGACCCGAAACTATTCACAATAAAACCCAAAATGTTTCTTTTAAAGAGTATCGCTTAACCGAAAAAGGAAATTTAATTACCACAGGCAAGGCCGTAGGTAGCAAAATAGTTTCAGGCGTTGCCAGAGTTTTAGACTCTCCTGCCGAAGCCCACAAACTGCAAGCAGGTGAAATATTGGTTACGGATATTACCAATCCCGACTGGAACATTGTGCTAAAAAAAGCATCGGTTATCATTACAAATAAAGGTGGAAGAACAAGCCATGCAGCTATTGTTGCTCGCGAACTCGGTGTAGCTGCAGTGGTAGGAACAACCAATGCTACCGAAAAAATAAAAGACGGACAATTAATAACCGTTTCTTGTGCCGAAGGCGATGAAGGACAAGTTTTTGATGGAAAATTAACCTGGGAAGAAAAAGAAATAAACCTTGTAAACACAAAAATTCCTAAAACGAAACCCATGTTTATTTTGGCCAATCCCGACAAAGCATTGCAACTTTCGTTTTATCCAAATCAAGGAGTTGGTTTAATGCGGATGGAATTTGTTATCAATGATTCTATTCAAATTCACCCTATGGCTTTGGTTAAGTTTGATGAACTGAAAGATGAAAAAGCAAAACAAGAAATAGAAACTCTTACGGTAAACCATCCCGATAAAAAAGAATATTTCATTGATAAACTTTCGCAAGCCATTGCATTTGTGGCAGCTGCATTTCATCCAAAAGATGTAATCGTAAGGATGAGTGATTTTAAAACCAATGAATACGCAAATTTGATTGGCGGAAAACAGTTTGAGCCACACGAAGAAAACCCGATGCTTGGTTTTAGAGGTGCATCCAGATATTACAGCGATTTGTATCGTGAAGGATTCCGCTTGGAATGTGAAGCGATAAAAATTGTTCGCAATCAAATGGGTTTAACCAATGTAAAAGTCATGATACCTTTTTGCAGAACGGTTGCCGAAGGAGAAAAAGTGGTGAAACTAATGGAAGAATTTGGATTGAAGCAGGGCGATAATGGTTTGGAAATTTATGTGATGATTGAAATACCAAGCAATGTAATTCTTGCCGAAAAATTCGCAAAAGTGTTTGATGGATTTTCTATCGGCTCTAACGATTTAACACAACTCACACTGGGCATTGACCGCGATTCTGCCATTATCAGCAATTTGTTTGACGAGAATAATGAAGCGGTAAAATGGATGCTGCAAAGTGTTATTCAAACAGCAAAGAAATGTAAAATAAAAATAGGCTTATGCGGACAAGCACCAAGTGATTATCCTGAATTTGCTCAGTTTCTTGTTGAACAAGGAATAGACAGTATATCCTTCAATCAAGATGCTTTGATAAAAGGAATTGAGAATATTAATAAAGCCGAAAATAAAATTAGCAATAAAATAAATTAGCCAAAATGATAAAAATTCTTCTTCCAACTGATTTTTCAAAAGCATCGATCAATGCCATGGAGTATGCTTTAAATTTTGCATTAGGCAGTAATGCTAAATTTATTTTCTACCACTCCTTTATCCCGTATAACAGTGCTTTGTCAGGTACACCGGAATATAACAGGAAAGAAATAATTAAAGTCGAGCACGAATTGAAAATCAGAATTGATAAACTGAGGTCAAATATGCATGAAAAATTTTCTGATGTTGCGATAGAAACTTGCATTGACAAAGGTGTAGAATCACGTCAAATAATTTCTTACAGCAAAAAAAACAAAATTGATTTTATTGTTATGGGAACGATTGGAGCAACTGGCTTAAAAGAAAAAATAATAGGAAGTGTTACCACTGCTATTATTTCTAAAAGTGAGTGTCCGATTTTGGCTGTTCCTTCAAATTACAAATACAAGTCAATTCAAAAAATGCTGATGCCAACTAATTATGCTTTGCATGATTTGATTGCACTCAAATTTCTTTTTCAGTTTTCAGTAACAAAAAATGCAAACATTCATTTCCTGCACATCACGCCAGAAAGAAAACCATCTTTGAAAGAAACGGAGTTGATGGAAGCTTTCAAAAAAACAATCAATAGTTTGTTAAAAAAAAGAAACAAAGAGTTCGTATTACACCTTGGTGATGATGCAGAACGGTCTATCTCAAGAATAGTCCAAAAAGAAAAAATGGATTTGATTGTAATGACAACCATCAAGCGCAAAAGTTTTGTCGACCGTTTTTTTCATAGTAGTTTAACAAAGAAGTTGGCTCATCATACGCGCATTCCCTTACTGGCATTTCCGGTAAATGAAATTTAGCAGGATAATTCCAGATAGCATCTAGTTACAATATTTCCTCGTTTCAATATAAAAAATAAGTATGACAAAAGCTAACAGGCAATTAATTGGCTAACATTTTTAAGCGATGAAAGAATCTAAAATTGATATTTTACTAAAACCCATAAATAGTATTCTGAAAAATGAAATTGTGGCCGGAGCATTACTTTTTATGTGTGCCGTTATCGCTATGATATGGGCGAATTCTCCTCTGAAAGAAAGCTATCATCATTTATGGGGAACGCATTTCACCATCGGTTTTGGAAATTTTGAAGTATCAGAAACATTGCATCACTGGATTAATGATGGGCTGATGTCGGTTTTCTTTTTTGTGGTGGGCTTGGAATTGAAACGCGAAATAATTGGCGGAGAACTTTCAACTTTAAAAAAAGCTGCACTTCCTATTGGTGCTGCCATAGGCGGAATGTTGGTTCCCGCATTAATATTTATCGCACTGAACCCGTATAACCCTGCTTTTTCGGGTTGGGGAATTCCGATGGCTACCGATATAGCTTTTGCTTTAGGTGTACTGATTTTACTTGGCAAACGGGTTCCGGTTTCTATCAAATTATTTCTTACAGCGCTTGCCATTACCGATGATTTGGGTGCGGTACTGGTTATTGCATTTTTTTATACTTCTGATATTTCTTTTATGAATTTAGCCATTGGCGGTGGTTTTATGGCAACCCTAATTACGGCTAATTATCTTGGAGTTAGAAACACCTTGTTTTATGCCATAGTGGGGATAGGCGGATTGTGGCTTGCATTTTTACTGTCAGGTGTGCATGCTACCATTGCAGGTGTGCTGGCGGCATTTGCCATTCCGGCAAAAACAAAAATTGATGAAACCAGCTTCATTAAGAAATTGAAAGGATACACTGAGCGGTTTGAGAAAGCGGACCCCAACCACAGCCCACTGATAACTACCAAACAACTTCATATTATTCAGGAAATTAAGACAACAAGCATTCATGCCGAAACACCTCTTCAGCGACTTGAGCATGCCATGCATCCGCTTGTTGCTTTTATAGTGGTTCCGGTGTTTGCACTCGCCAATGCAGGAATAGAATTGTCGGGCGAAACATTTTCTTCGTTGCTACACCCGGTTACAATTGGGGTGGCATTGGGTTTGGTATTGGGTAAATTTGTGGGTGTAGCCGGTTTTTCATTTCTACTTGTAAAAACAAAAATTGCAGTTTTGCCGCGTGGTGTAAACTGGGTACATATTTGCGGAGTTGCGTTGCTTGCAGGTATTGGATTTACCATGTCGCTTTTTATTTCAGAACTTGCATTTACCGATCACGTTATGATTCTTCATGCAAAATTGGGGATTATGATTGCTTCTGTTGCAGCCGCAACAATTGGGTTTGTTGTTCTGCTCATGATGGGAAGCAAGCAGAATTCATCTGCTGAAAATAACAAGAGTAAATCTAATAATAATTAATATAAAATCAAATGAAAATTCTCATCCCTACAGATTTCTCAAAGCTGTCCAAAGTGGCAGTCCATTATGCGGCAACTATTGCAAAAAAGTTAAAAGCAGAATTGGTTCTGCTTAATGTGATTTTTATTAATGCTCCCCCAAGAGCGGCAGTTGCAATGAAAGTAAAAACCATTGAAGATGCAATGGCAGACAATGCAAAGCAAGACAGCATTCAGTTAATCAATGAACTGAAAAAGGAAAACAAAAACCTGAATGTCTCTTATGAAATTATCCGCGGTTATCCGGTAGAAGATGTCGTTGAAGTTTATGCAAAGCACCATGAAATTGATTTAGTAATTATGGGCACAAAAGGAGCAAGCGGTTTAACCAAAGTGTTGATTGGAAGTAACGCAGCAGCCGTGATAAACAAAAGCACCATTCCGGTAATTACCGTGCCAGAACATGCACGGTTTAATGGCATCAAACGGATTGTTTATTCTTCCGATATGCATGAAACCGTCCCAGAAATGCAAACATTGATACCATTTGCGCGATTATTTGGTGCCGCAATTTTCATTCTGCATGTCATGCCTGTCAATTCAAAACGAAAAATTGATATTGTGAAAATCAAGAAAGATATCATAAGCAAATTCGACTTTAAAGATGTATCAATTCATGTTTCAATAAATAATGAAATTACAGATGGTATTGATGGATTTATTGCCGATGTTAAAGCCGATATACTGACAATGTTTACACATGATCTCACATTCTTTGAAAAGCTCTTTGGAAAAAGTGTTACCCGCGAAATGGCTTTTCATACAGGGATACCTTTGCTCACAATTAAAAAATAAATACAGATGAAACCCATCCTCGTCCCAATAGATTATTCAAGGTGTTCGCAAAATGCGAATGACTATGCCTCTCAAATATAATACTCCTTCATCATGCTATTAACAATACTCGGATTTTTACTTTGTGCAGCTGTAATTTTTTTCAGCGGTACTAAATTGGCTCATTACGGAGACCAAATGGCTGAAATAACTGGAATGGGTAAGGCATGGTTTGGTTTAATCATGATGGCTTCGGTAACCAGTTTGCCCGAATTATTTGTTGGCATTAGCTCCGCAAGCATTATAGAATCTGCTGATTTTGCTGTGGGCGATGTCTTAGGTAGTTGTGTGTTTAACTTAGCCATACTATCTCTTTTAGATGTATTTTCTAAAAAAACAGCCTTGTTCTCTGTTGCTTCACAGAGCCATGTGCTTGCGGGCGCATTGGGTATTGTATTGTTCTCTTTTGTAGGTATTGGTCTGTTTTTGCCTTATGATTTCAAACTAATTGATTGGATTGGGATAAGCAGTATTGTTTTTATTGCCATTTATTTGCTTTCAATTAAGTTGGTTTATCAATATGACAAAGACCACCCAACACCAAGTATTCCTTCCAAACTGTTGGAGTTACAAAATAAAACAATGCTCAAAAAAGTTGTTTTTTGGTATTCGATAAACGCTTTAGTTGTTATTGGGGCTGCATTACTACTTCCCTTTTTTGCTGAACAAATTTCTAATCAAACAGGACTTCAAAAATCATTTATAGGAACACTGTTATTAGCCGCATCTACTTCGCTTCCTGAAGTAGCTGTTTCAGTGGCAGCAATTAGAATGGGAGCTATTGATATGGCTGTGGGTAATTTATTAGGTAGTAACTTATTCAACATTTTTATTTTGGCTATTGGCAATATTTTTTATAGAAAAGGACATATTTTAGTTGATGCCTCAGAAAGTAATATCATTTCTGTATTCTCTATAATTACCATGACGGCAATTGCTATTATAGGGCTTACCTATCGCTCAAAAAACAAACCTTTTTTTCTTGCATGGGACACTTTGCTTATAGTAATCATGTACATTTTTAATATGGTCATCTTATATAAACTTCAATCATGAACCACCACCAATTATCCATATCCGAAACCTATAAATTGCTTAACACAAGTAAGCAGGGATTGCCTAATGCAGAAGCAGACGAGAGACAAAAACAATACGGCAAAAATGAACTAAACGAGAAAAAGAAAATTTCGATTTTCGTTTTATTACTGCATCAATTTAAGGATGTAATGGTTCTTATTCTGCTAGCAGCGGCAGCAATTTCTTTTGCCGTTGGCGATTTAAAAGATGCCATCGTCATATTAATCATTGTATTGCTCAATGCCATCATCGGCTTTGTGCAAGAATACCGTGCAGAAAAAGCAATGGAAGCATTAAAAAAAATGTCAGCATTCAATGCCACTGTTCGCAGGGGAGGAAATATTGTTCAGCTTGCTGCATCCGAATTAGTGCCTGGGGATATTATAATTCTTGAGGCAGGAATGTCAGTTCCGGCAGATATTCGGCTTACAGAAACTTACTCTTTAAAAATTGAAGAAGCATCGCTGACCGGAGAATCCAATGCGGTAGAAAAAAATACAGATGAAATAGCCACAGAAAATTCACCACTAGGTGATCGCTTCAATATGGCTTACAAAACCACGATTGTAACTTATGGAAGAGGCGAAGGCATTGTCGTAGCAACGGGAATGAAGACCGAAATTGGTCGAATAGCTCAACTGCTTCAGGAAGATGAAACTAAAACACCGCTGCAAAAACGATTAGCTGATTTTGGAAAAAAATTATCTCTTTTCGTAATTTTTATTTGTGCAATTATTTACGGCACAGGTTTGCTTCGTGGTGAAGATCCCATACGGATGTTGCTTACCGCCATCTCTGTTGCAGTGGCTGCTATTCCAGAAGCATTGCCTGCAGTGATCACTATTGCTTTAGCCTTAGGTGCAAAACGAATGGTTCGTAAAAATGCGCTCATCCGAAAATTGCCTGCTGTTGAAACCTTGGGTTCTGTTACCTACATCTGTTCGGATAAAACAGGCACCATCACTCAAAATAAAATGACGGTGATGGATATTTGGCTTTCGCCAAAAGCAGCAGCAATCAATGAGTTTTCAACAGAGCAATTATTACTGCTTTCGATGGAATTGAACCACGATGTAATAGAAGATGAAAGTAAACAACTTAAAGGCGACCCCACCGAAGTTGCATTGGTTGAATATGCCAGAAAAAACAAAAGCTACGACCAAAAATGGTTAACGGATTTTAAACGCCAACATGAATTGCCTTTTGATTCGGTACGTAAACGAATGACAACCATTTATCCTTTAGCAGGACAGTGGCTGATTGTTACAAAAGGTGCGGTGGAAAACATTTTAAGTAATTGTAATGATGAAAATTCCGAAGAAATAAATGAAGCAACAGAAAAATTTGCTCAACAAGGAAAAAGAGTTTTGGCTTATGCCGTAAAACTCGTTGATGCTTTGCCCGAAACTATTTCAATTGAAACCGTTGAGACCGATTTTAATTTTATTGGTTTGGCTGCAATGATTGACCCGCCTAGAGTGGAAGCCACACAAGCCATTGCAGATTGCCATACGGCAGGTATAACTCCAGTAATGATAACAGGTGACCACCCCATTACAGCAAAAGCAATTGCGACTGAAACAGGAATCTTAAGATACAAAACAGACAGGGTAATTACAGGAACAGAGCTTGCAAATTTTACAGTTGAAGAATTTGAAAAAGAAATTGAATACATAAAAGTATATGCCCGGGTATCACCCGAGCAGAAACTGAATATTGTAAAGGCACTTCAAAAGAAAAATCATTTTGTTGCGATGACTGGCGATGGCGTGAATGATGCCCCTGCATTGAAGCGAGCTAACATTGGTATCGCAATGGGCATTTCAGGCACTGATGTTTCAAAAGAAGCAGCACACATGATTTTGTTAGATGATAATTTTGCCACCATCATAAAAGCAGTGCGAGAAGGTCGTAGAATATTTGACAACATACGCAAGTTTATAAAATACACTATGACAAGCAACAGTGGTGAAGTATGGACTATCTTTCTTGCTCCGTTAATCGGTTTGCCAATTCCACTTCTTCCAATTCATATACTCTGGATAAATTTGGTTACAGATGGGTTGCCTGGGCTCGCCTTTGCAGCCGAAGAAGCCGAAGAGAATGTTTTGAAACGACCGCCACGAAAAACAAATGAAAGTATTTTCGGTGGTGGTGTGGGCATTCATATTCTTTGGGTGGGTTTGCTTATGGGAGCTGTATGTATTGGAACACAAGGCTGGGCAATACACTCTGGCAATGAGAAATGGATGACAATGGTGTTTACAGTTTTAAGTATATCGCAAATGGGTCATGCGCTGGCTATCCGTAGCGACTGGAAATCACTTTTCAGCCAAGGTATTTTTGGAAATAAACAATTGATTGGAGCCGTGCTGTTGACACTTGGTTTGCAGATGGCAGTAATTTATATTCCATTTTTGCAGGATATTTTCAGAACACAAGCACTTACAATAACAGAGTTATTGATTTGCCTCGGCTTGTCAAGCATTGTGTTTTGGGCCGTGGAAATTGAGAAATGGTTTAAAAGGATAAAAAATAAGCCGTTAAACGGAGCGTGAACAATCAATCACCACATTTGCTTTTGCTGTAATTCTGCAAATAAAAAACATCAGAAAATTTAATTCTGAATTAATTTTTTCGTAAATCTATTTTTCTCCCCAACCGCTTCAATAAAATAAACTCCCTGAGAATTTTTGAACTCAATATTTTTATTAAACTCGCCTTCAAACTCTTTTAATTTTTCCGAGTAAACAGTTTTTCCGTTTACATCATATATTTTTATTTCAAGCGCGTCTTTTTCTGAAAGGAAAATATTCAGATAAAAATTATTTGTTGAAGGATTAGGATAAACTGAAAAATTACTTTCCCCATTAATTATTTCATAAGTTCCGCTTGTTTGCGGTTGGTTTATTTTTGCTATAAGCATATCTGGATACCAACTATTAACATTTATGGCATCTGAATCAAAAATATTTTTCCACGCTGCAAAACCTGTTATCACAATATTATTCTCTGAATCTAAAACCATGTCTTCCATATTGGCATGTCCGCCACCATTTGTAGTTGAATATTCTAAGCGGACAGCCAATAAATAAAAATTTAATCAAGACAGAAATAAAACAATTACCCGCCCCTGAACTTTAACAGCAGTTTCGCTTGGACAGTTTTTCCGTTTTGTCCGTTCTGCAAAAGCAAAAGAGGTGCAACCAACCACACCAGCCGACACTTTGCACCACATTTGCTTTTGCCCCAACGCTCACCGCTTCGTAGACAGTGTTCAATTATATTTTGACTTTGATTATCCAAAAAAAGTATTACTTTTGACCCCGTGATGAAAAAATTGTTACGAGCATCTTTATCTCTATTTCTTCTTTCCGTCTTTCTGTTTCCTTTTATACAGAAAGAGATTCACGCTTTTGAACACGCAAACGATTTTCATTGCACCGAAAAAGCACAAACCCATTTTCACGAACAACAACATCACTGCTCTATTTGTGATTTTACTATCACGACCAAATTTACGCTCACTTCTTTTATCAATGGTATTGAGTTCATCCATTTCAACTCGTTAAACTTCTGTTTTCCTACAGAAACATTTATTTCCACCTCTGCATATTCTTTTTTTCTCAGGGGCCCCCCTTCTTTTTCCTGAATTACTTTTTGAAACAGATTACACGCTGACAGATTTTTATTTGTAAGCAATCTGCTTGACGCTTCCGTGTTAACGGAAAAATTAACTATTCATTAATTCACGAAAAAATTAAACAAATGAAAACTTATATCATAATATTAATATTGATGCTTTCTGGTTGGAAAGCATTTTCGCAAAATTCTTTGTCAGGAAAAATAACGGGTAAGGAAACAAAAGAAACACTTACAGGAGCAAACATTTATTTCCCCGACTTGAAAAAAGGTGGGACAACTGATAAGGACGGATTCTACAAAATAACAGACCTGCCTACAGGGAAATTTCTTGTTGAAGTAAGGTATATCGGCTATTCCATACAGGTTTTGAAAATAGAAATTAGCGGTGAAACAAAAATGGATTTTGAGTTGGAAGAATCACATAAGGAGTTGAACGAAGTAGTCGTTACAGGAGTATCGGCAGCAACGGAAAAAGCTATCAATCCTATACAGACAATCACTATAAATAAAGTTTCGCTTAACCAAAATTCATCTACCAATATTATTGATGCAATAAGCAACAAGCCGGGAATTTCACAAATTACAACAGGAGCAGGAATCTCAAAGCCCGTTATCAGGGGATTAGGATTTAATCGTGTCGTAGTTCTTCAAAATAATATGCGTCAGGAAGGGCAACAATGGGGCGATGAACACGGAATTGAGATAGACGAGTTTTCCATTGACAGGGTAGAAATAATCAAGGGGCCTGGAAGTTTGATTTATGGCTCTGATGCAATGGCGGGTGTAATAAATTTCCTTCCGCCAAATCCTATTGAATTGGGAAAAATAAATGCAAACTTTATGACGAGTTACCATTCCAACAATAATCAGTTGGGTTATTCACTACAAAATGCTGGAAACATAAAAGGAGTTCACTGGCTTATTCAGGGAACAAGAAAGCAAGCAGGAAATTACGCCAATGCCTATGACGGAAAAGTTTATAATTCTGGGTTTAATGAAACCAATTTAAACGGTTCTGTCGGCATCGCAAAAAAATGGGGATACTCTCATTTGAATTTCAGCACCTTTAATCAGAATTTAGGATTAGTGGAAGGGGAGCGAGACAGCTTGGGAAATTTCATCAAACCTATTATTGTTTCCGATTCTTTGCTGGAAGAGCAAACCGTTACCAATGCCGATTTATCAGGATATAAAATTGGTATTCCCCGACAAAGCATCAATCATCACCGAATTTCTTCTACAAGTAAATTTATTTTAGGGAAATCACGGCTTGCCGTTACACTCGGCTTTCAGCAAAATCACCGAAAAGAATTTGAATATCATCAGGAAACAGTTGATAATAAAACTACCGTTGAAGAAAGAAATTCGCTTTATTTTCTGCTCAATACTTTCAACTATGATTTTACCTATCATCTGCCCGAGTTGAGCGGTTGGGAAACTTCTGTTGGCGTAAATGGATTTCAGCAATCAAACACCAACAAAGGCGAAGAATTTTTGATTCCCGAATATTCACTTTTTGATGCAGGTATTTTTGCAGTAACAAGAAAATCATTTGACAAATTGCATTTATCAGGTGGACTGCGTTATAATACCCGCTCTATAAATACAACGGAACTTTTGCTGAATGCAGAAGGCGAGCAAACTACGGCACAAGATACCACTGCCGAAACAAAATTTTCATCATTCAAAAATAATTTTTCAGCAATTGCAAGTAGCACAGGAGCAAGTTATCAGTTCAAAGAAAAAGTAATCGGAAAAATAAATGTTTCCAACGGATTTCGCGCCCCCAATATTGCAGAACTTGCCTCTAACGGAGCACACGAAGGGACTTTTCGTTACGAAATTGGTGACCGAAATTTAAAACCCGAAACAAGTTTGCAGATTGATGCGGGATTTTTGTTTGACACCAAACATATTTCTTTTGAATTTGGTGCATTTCAAAACACCATCAAAAATTATATTTTCAGTCAAAAATTAAATAGCATTTCAGGTGGCGACAGTTTAATATTTGACAGTGGCGATTCGCTTGCCGTGTTTCAATTTGTTCAGGGAAATGCAAATCTTCTTGGCGGAGAAATAACAATTGATATTCATCCGCATCCGTTTGACTGGTTGCATTTTGAAAATTCGTTTTCTTTTGTGCAGGGTGTTCAAAATAATCAGCCCGACAGCACAAAATTTCTTCCGTTTATGCCAGCGCCAAAATTTCAATCTGAATTAAGAGCACAGTTTAAAAAAGCAGGAAAAGCGTTGCGTAATTTTTATGTGAATGTTGAACTTGATTATTTCTTTGAACAAAACCAATTTTACAGTGCTTATGGAACGGAAACAAAAACACCTTCTTATTCTTTGTTGAACGCTGGTATTGGTTCAGATGTGGTAAATAAAAAGGGAAGCACACTGTTTTCAATTTATTTTTCTGCAACAAATATTTTAGATGTTGCTTACCAAAGTCATTTGAGCCGATTAAAATATGCACCTGAAAATCTTGCAACGACCAGGGCGGGCGTATTTAATATGGGCAGAAATTTTAACATAAAACTAATTGTGCCTTTGACATTGAAGAAATAAAAATATGGGTAGCAGTCCACAATAGCTGTTAGGCAAGAAGACCGACCCTAAGACGACACCTAAACCACGACTGTTAATAATAATTTGACAAAAAAGGTGCATCGCAAAAAATTCCTTTTTATATTTGACAACATTGTCAAGAAATATAAATCAAGATGCAAACAGAAAGTTTAGGAGATTACATTAGGCAGCTAAGAGAGCATTCCGAAATGCCACTAAGAAAACTTGCCGCATTGCTCGATATCGACCAAAGTACATTAAGTAAGTTGGAACGTGGAGAACGTCCTGTAAACCGACAAATGCTCCCAATAATTGCTAAGACTTTTAAAGTTGATGAAAAGGAACTTGTTATAAAATTTATGAGTAAAAAAGTTGCTTACCAATTGGTAGACGAAAAATATGCAAAGGACATTTTAATTGCAGCCGAAGAAGAAATAAAATACATTACTAAAAAAACTGCGAAAAGTAATAGATGAAAAAGGTAAAAAAAATGAACAAGCAAGAAAGAGTTGGATTGGCTATCAAAGGTGTACTGACGCTTCGGTCAGCACAGGTCGAAATCGCCACCTTCGCCAAGCTTCAAACCGCTAAGGATACCACTAATCCTCATGCCCTTTCAAATTATCCTTCTTATTTTCTTTTTGCTCAGGCTCAATAACAGCATTCTTTAAAGAATCTGATACTTGTCTTTCAATTAGCGAAGAAAGATTAGGCTGGCCAGCATTTACCCAAGCTGTGTACCAAAAATTTCCTACTGATAGGATTGATTCGCGCATCCTTCGCTCTACCATCCCATTCAAAAGCTTATCGTATGCAGCTGAGTATTCAGGAGAGTATACTTTTTTATTTTTCTTAATGATGTACTTTGTGTCGGTGGGCCATTCGCTGTTTAATTTCGCTTCTAGCGTAAGCACAGAATCTTTTGCAGCATTACTGTCTAAAATAATTTTCCAAATTTCTTTATCAGTTTTCTGAATATACTTAGCTCTGCCCACTAAAAAATTCCAGTTTTCTGAAAACAATTCAGGTAATCGAGTTTCCCAAAAACCGTGTATTCCTCGCTGATTTGTTTTTTGTCCATTATAGTTTTCTGTAGTATGTAAAGGCACATGTGCATCGGCAATATAATGACCAAGATTTGCTGATTGATAAAGAATTTTATCAGGATTCATTTCCCTGAATGCGTCTGTTAAACGCAAAATCATAAGGCTAATATGCCAAGGCACTATTCCATGTTCTTGCAAGGTATCTTCAGAATATTTTGCTACTGCATCTTTCCAAAACCTAGGTATTGAATCGAAAGGCTCGTTGCTATAATGCTCTAAATCTATATAATGCCTTACGGCTTCCTTGGGGTCAGAATACCTCCTCCTATCTGGATCTACAGAATGTGCAGTGAGGTATTCAATATTACGTTTGTAAAATGGAATCATTTCGGGCGGCAAAGTAAATACTGCCAATTGATTTATTTTTTTGTGCGAGAAAAATCCCCAGGTAAATGCAGGAGAACAAGGAAAAAGGCAAAAGGCAAATGACAAAAAGAAAATCCAAAATCTTCGCATTCTCAAAATATTTCAATAAAGATATAAATTGAATCTCATAATAGAACAGATATAGTACTTTTGACTTACAATTAAAAAAATATGAAAAATAACATCCTATTCACATCTGCCATCTTCCTTCTTACATCTTACATCTCCAATGCTCAACCTGCTTTCGTAAAGGATTCTCTAGATAAATTCGTTGAACGCGAGATGAAACGCTGGAATATTCCAGGCTCAGCCGTTGCTATTGTGAAAGATGGTAAAATTGTGGCATTAAAAGGATATGGGGTAAGAAGTACAGATAAGTCAGAAAAAGTTGACGAGAATACACTATTTCAAATTGCATCAAACTCAAAAGCCTTTACCGGTACATCCATAGCTATGCTAGAGCTTCAAAAAAGACTATCCTTAGATGACAAAATAACAAAATGGATTCCAGATTTTAAACTATATGACCCATTAGCTACTGAGGAAGTGACAATTAAAGACATGTTATGTCATCGTATAGGGTTTGAAACTTTCCAAAGTGATTTTTTAAATTGGAACTGCAATTTATCAAGAAAGGAGTTAATCTCAAGGATGCGAAATGTCAAGCCTACGTACAGCTTTCGCTCACATTATGGGTATTGCAACACAGGTTTTTTAGTTGCTGGCGAAATTATTCCTGCTGTTACCGATACCAGCTGGGATGATTATTTGAAGTATCATTTTTTCAATCCATTAAAAATGGTTCGCACCTCAACAACATATAGCACCATCGTTGCTGACCAAAATGCTTGCAAACCATACACACTTGTTGATGATAAATTAACATTATTGCCTTATGCAAATATTGACAATTTAGGTCCCGCAGCGAGTATAAACTCCTGTGTAAAAGATTTAGCAAACTGGCTAATCATGCAGTTAGATAGTGGAAAATTTGAATCTAAAAGTGTTGTGCCATTTGCAGCCTTACAAATGACTAGAGCATCCAGCACCATTGTATCTGATATGAACCCAAAGTATGGCTCTAACTTTCAAAACTATGGTCTTGGTTGGTTCTTGCTTGACTATTATGGAAATCGTGTAATCAGACACGATGGAGGAGCAGATGGATTTGTAACCACCACTTGCTTTGTACCAAATCTTGGGTTAGGTATTGTTGTATTAACTAATACAGATGCAAATGCTTTTTACGCAGCACTTCGCACACAAATTTTAGACGCATACATGGATAAGCCGTTTACAAATCACAGTGAACGTATTTACAAAGCAGTATCGGCAAATAATAAAATTGAAAACGCAGAAATAAATAAATTAAAAGCTGAAGCAAATAAAAAAGCAAAGAGCGAGCTAAGTCTGGATAAATATGTAGGCGTTTACAACAACCCAGTGTACGGAAAGTTGGAAGTAAAAAACAACGCAAAGACTGGCCTATCCATTTACTTTGCTCATCACCCTACCCTTATAGGAAAACTGGAACCATTAGGAAAAAATGATTTTTTATGTACCTACAGCATCCCTACGTATGGAGTTAAAAAAATTAATTTTAATGCTACTGATGGAAAATCTTCCAGCGTAATGATTACGGTGAATGACTTTGTAGACAGGATGGAATATGAATTTACAAAGGAATAAGATCAGCTAAATACCCTATTTACATTTTAACCAAGGCTCCGTCTTTGTAAATTGGGATTATTTTAGTCTTATCGGGAGTAAGACAATATTTTACATCCGCTTTTAAATTTAATGCAGCGAGTCTTTCCTTGTGAGAAGAATGCGTAAGAAATTTGTTGGGGTTTTCCTTAGCCATTTTGTACAAATACTTTAATGCCAAGCAGCCATCACCTAAATTAAACTTATCTGTTCTGTTGGATATTTCATCTGTTACAGCACCAGCAAACACTGCATCTTCTAGGTTAAATTTATTTTTCCAACCCGAACAAAGTAGAAGAACATCTTTATTTTCGTTAATTAACCAATCGCATAGTGCGCTAATATTTAAAAATGATCCTATAACTACTTTATATGCATCCTTAGCTGCTTCAATGGCTTGTGTTCCATTGGTTGTAGTTAAAACAATGGTTTTTCCTTTCACATGCTCTCCCATATAATGATAGGGGGAATTGCCAAAATCAAAACCTTCAACAGGCAGCCCATTACGTTCAGCTCCAACCAAAAAGCCTTTTTCTTTATACGCTTTCGCTTCTTCCATGGTGGCTACTGGAATTATTTTTTCCACCCCATGCTCAAAAGCGGTGCAGATGGCAGAAGTAGCACGCAGCACATCAATGATTACTACAACTGTATCATCTCCCTGATAAATAGGATATAGATAAGGAGAAAAGCATGCGTCAATTTTCATTTTTATTTTTTCAAAAATGGTATTTTAACAACTTTTGCTTTAAGAAATTTGTCACGGACTTTAATAAAAATTTCAGAATCCGGTTTTGAAAACTCGATAGAAACATAACCCATTCCTATTCCCTTATTTAAAGTAGGCGACTGAGTTCCGGAGGTCACTTTGCCAATTTCATTTCCTGCAGCGTCAACCACTTCGTAGTCATGTCTTGGAATACCTCTATCAATCATTTCGAAACCAACTAATTTTTTAGTTACACCTACTTCTTTTTGCTGCTTCAGTTTTTCGGAATTTGTAAATGGCTTTGTAAATTTTGTAATCCAGCCTAAGCCAGCCTCTAAGGGCGATGTTGTATCGTCAATATCATTTCCATATAAACAAAATCCCATTTCTAATCGAAGTGTATCTCTTGCACCTAGTCCAATGGGTTTAATTCCAAACTCTTTTCCTGCTTCCATAATGGCATCCCACATTTTTGCAGCGTCTTTATTCCAAACATAAATTTCAAAGCCACTTGCTCCGGTATATCCCGTATTAGAAATAATTACGTCCTCGCAGTCAGCAACTTTACCAGCATCAAAGGAATAGTATTCCATTTTTGACAAGTCAATCTCGGTAAGCTTCTGCATTACTTTAATTGCAGATGGTCCCTGAACAGCAAACAAGCTAAGATCATCGCTCATATTTTTCATTTCAACGCCAAACGTGTTGTGCTTTTGAATCCAATTCCAATCTTTTTCGATGTTGGATGCATTTATAACTAAATAATACTCATCCTGTCCCCAACGATAAACAAGCAAGTCATCCACAATGCCTCCTGTATCATTTGGCATACAAGTATATTGTACTTTTTTATCAGCAAGCTTAGAAGCATCGTTAGTGGTAACAAGCTGAATAAGCTCAAGCGCCTTCTCTCCTTTTAACATAAACTCTCCCATGTGACTTACGTCAAAAACTCCAACACCATTACGTACTGTCAGGTGCTCTTCATTTAAACCCGTATAGGAAACAGGCATATTAAATCCAGCAAAAGGAACCATTTTTGCTCCTAGTGCAATGTGCTTATCATTAATTGCTACGTTTTTCATATTAAAAATTAATTGTGCAAATGTAGAATTATTCAAATATGATACTTACAGATAAATTATCAACTACAGTTCTAGTAAGTAACAGATCCATTTTCAAAGCTGCTATAAAAGATTCAAACACTTGTTGATAATATGAAAAATGATTGAAAAAAATCAAAAATACATCCATTCTGTTCTTTTAATAAGAATTTAATGACCGTAAACATAGTCTCATTTTTTTATATTCGCGCATGCTTTTTTACGACAGTTCTGCTCCAAGGTGGATTATTTTTTTAATAGATATTATTACTTGTCTATTCACATTAACGCTGGCCTATCTTCTTCGTTTTAATTTTGCATCTATCCCTCAATCTGAAATAAGCACTTTCCCTTTAGTTTTCGCTTTTATGATAGGGACAAGAGCAATTAGCTTCCTTGTTTGGAAAACTTATTCTGGCATTGTGCGTTACACAAGCTCCAAAGATGCACAACGAATTTTTATAGCCACAACTATTACAAGTCTCTTTTTTGCTCTTACAAACCTTATTACCTATTTTTTCATTTCTAAATCGTTTGTTGTACCCTACTCTATTATTGTAATAGAGTATATGGCAACAACATTTCTACTTATTAGCTTGAGATTAATCTTTAAAGCCATCTATTTGGAAGTAAAAAATCCAAGCAGAACAAAGACAAACGTTATCATTTTTGGAGCTGGCGAATCTGGAATTATCACTAAAAGAACGTTAGATCGAGATGCCGGCATGAAGTATAAAGTTCTTGCCTTCATTGACGATGATTCTAAGAAATGGGGAAAGCAAATTGAAGGCGTGAATATATCTGGGCAAAAAAAACTAGAAGAACTATTGAAGGCTGGCAACGTAGCTCATCTTATTATCTCTATTCAAAACATTACTGCAGTAAAAAAAGAAGAAATTGTAAATGCCTGCTTAAAATATAATACTAAAACATTAAACGTTCCTCCTGTTAGCAGCTGGATAAATGGGGAACTTAGCTTCAAACAAATTAAGAAAATTAGAATTGAAGATTTACTAGAAAGAAGCGAGATAAGCTTAGATCAGGAAAACATTAAAAAACAAATTTTTGATAAAATAATTTTAGTGACAGGAGCCGCAGGTTCAATTGGGAGCGAGTTAGTAAGACAACTGTCGCATTTTAATCCAAGGAAAATCATTTTGGTTGATTCTGCAGAATCTCCTTTATATGAACTAGAGCTAGAAATAAAAAATATGTTTCATATGTGTTCTTGCGAATTTTATATTGCTGACGTAAGAGACAAGGCTCGCATGGAAAGTATTTTTAATAAAATAGCTCCCGATATAGTTTATCATGCTGCAGCCTATAAGCATGTGCCTTTAATGGAATTTCATCCTTTGGAAGCAGTTCACACCAACGTAGTTGGTACAAAAATAGTAGCCGATATTTCTGTAAAATACAGGGTAGAAAAATTTATCATGGTATCTACCGATAAAGCCGTAAACCCTACTAATGTAATGGGCGCCTCTAAACGTATTGCAGAAATGTATGTGCAGTCATTGAGTCAAACATCAAAAACCAGATTCATAACCACCCGATTTGGCAATGTACTTGGCTCCAATGGATCTGTCATTCAATTATTTAGACAACAAATAGAAAAAGGTGGACCAGTAACAGTAACCCATCCGGACATTACAAGATTTTTTATGACTATTCCAGAAGCTTGCCAGTTGGTATTGGAAGCATCGGATATGGGAAAAGGTGGTGAAATATTTGTCTTTGACATGGGACAATCCGTAAAAATTTCTGTCTTGGCAAAAAGAATGATACAACTTGCTGGCTTAACAATAGGAAGAGATATTCAAATTGCTTACACCGGGTTACGCCCAGGCGAAAAACTCTTTGAGGAGTTACTTGCTACAAAAGAAAACACGCTTCCCACGCATAATCCTAAAATATTAGTTGGCAAAGTAATCGAGTACGACATCAAAGAAATAAAATTAAAAATCGAATCGCTTACATCTTTAATTCAAAAACAAGACAACATTTTAATTGTAAAGAAAATGAAAGAGATTGTACCAGAATTTATTAGTAGGAATTCTACATACGAAGAACTTGACCGTATCCCAGTATAGTATATGAGTAATTTTAAACACAAAACATCCATTCAAATTAGGTTTAAAGACATTGATACATTAAATCATGTGAACAATGCAAATCATATCACTTACTTTGAACTTGCCAGGGTAAAATATTTTGACGATGTGGTGAGCGAAGAAGTCAATTGGTCTAAACAAGGAATTATACTTGCTAATATAAATGTAGATTTTAAAGCTCCTATTTATTTTAAAGACAAAATATTTGTGCACACTAAATGCACTCGACTTGGAAATAAAAGCTTTGACTTTTCTTACTCTCTAAAAAAAGAAGAAAATGGAATTGAAACAGAGTTAGCAACCGGAACTTCTGTACAAGTTTGTTTTGACTATACCACACAGTCCACTATTGCCATTCCAGAAACTTGGAGAAAAAAAGTAGAGGCTTTTGAAAAATGAAATCTACCCGTACTATTTCCAAAAAACAAATATTAACAATCGGCTTTTCTCCTTGTCCGAACGACTGCTTTATTTTTGACGCACTTCTTCATGGGAAAATAGATACCGAAGGATTGATTTTCAAATCCATAATTAAAGACGTAGAAAAATTAAATCGCAAAGCATTAAATTCAAATCTAGACATCACCAAGCTTTCATTCTACACATACGCACAAGTTCAAAAACAATACTTTTTACTAGATTCAGGTAGTGCGCTGGGGTTTGGGGTTGGACCCATGGTTATTTCCAAACACTCCGGACTAAAGACTTTAGACTCCAGACTAAAAATTGCCATTCCAGGAAAAAACACTACAGCAAATTTATTATTTACACTAGCTTTTCCAAAGGCTACAAACAAGAAAGAAATGCTCTTTTCTGAAATTGAAGAAGCTGTTCTATCGGGAAAAGTAGATGCCGGTGTAATAATTCATGAAAGCCGTTTTACCTATAAGAAAAAAGGACTAAAAAAAATTATTGACCTTGGTGATTGGTGGTCCGACAACGCACGAACTCCTTCGAAGGAGAAAAAAACTAAATCTCCAATTCCACTAGGAGGAATTGTTATCAGAAAAGATATTCCAAAAGAAATTCAACGAAAAGTTAATCGAGTCATAAAAAGAAGCGTGGAGTATGCTTTTGCTAATCCCAATTCAAGTAAAGCGTTTGTTAAACTGCACGCACAGGAAATGAATGACCAAGTGATTAAAAAGCACATTAAACTTTACGTAAACGAATATTCTATTTCCCTAGGGAGTGAAGGCAGAAAAGCGGTTAGCTATTTATTAAAGCAAATAGATAAAAACTTACTTTTTCAATAACGCATCCCAGCCTTGTGCAGTAATTTCTGTCAGCATTTCTGTTCCGGTAAGCACTAAATTTCTCCCTTCTGATTTCTCTGTAATATGTCCAATAACAGTAATATCTCTGCTCATTTTAATTTTATCGTGATCTTTTAAGTCAACCGTAAAAAGCAACTCATAATCTTCGCCCCCACTCATTGCACACATGGTTCCATTTAAATTAAACTCACGTGCTTTCTGAATTGCAGTATCGTCAATAGGGATTTTATTTTCGTACAGCCTGCATCCTACTTCTGATTCCGTACAAATATGCAAGACTTCTGATGCCAAACCGTCAGAAATGTCTATCATAGAAGTTGGCTTAACGCCTAATTCTTTTAATTGTGCAATAACATCTCTTCTAGCCTCCGGCTTTAATTGTCTTTCAAGCAAATAATCATTGCCATCCATATCAGGCTGAATTTGTGGATTTTCAATAAATATTTTTTTCTCGCGCTCTAAAATTTGAAGTCCTAAATAAGCCGAACCCAAATCACCAGACACACACAATAGATTCCCTGGCTTAGCTCCACTTCTGTAAACAACTTCACTTGCATCTGCTTCTCCAATAGCAGTAATACTTATTACCATACCTGTATGAGAAGTGCTGGTGTCTCCACCCACTAAATCTACCTTATGCATTTCGCAAGCTAAAAGCATTCCGGCATATAATTCCTCAATAGCTTCCAAAGAAAAACGATTAGAAATAGCAATCGACACCAACACTTGCTTCGGCTCTACGTTCATCGCATAGATGTCAGACAAGTTTACAGATATCGCTTTATATCCTAAATGTTTCAACGGGCAGTACGTAAGATCAAAATGCACTCCTTCCAATAGTAAATCTGTACTTACAACTGTTTGCTTTCCTTCTGCATATTTAATAATTGCAGCATCGTCACCTATGCCCTTTATAGAGGATGGATTTTCTAATCTCACGTGCTGCGCAATATGCTTTATTAAACCAAATTCGCCAAGCGAGGATAATTCCGTACGGGTATCATTTTTATCTTCCAACATAAATATAAGATTGATTAATAGTTTCTAAACGCAGCACATAATCTCGCGAATGTACGAATAGAAATTATTTAATAACTACTTTTGAAGATCGCATGAAAGATCTCAAAAATTCACTCCAACAGATATCCGCATTACCTGCAACTAAATCTGAGTTGCAATTTGCTTTATCCGCTATTGACTTAACCTCATTAAACGGCTTTGACAATCAAAGCAGTATCTCTCTATTATGCGACAACGCTTTGAAATACGGCACAGCGGCTGTTTGTATATATCCCACTTTCGTTGCTCAGGCCAAGAAACATCTATCTAAATCGGAGATAAAAGTAGTTTCTGTTGCGGGCGCATTCCCACACAGTCAGCTGCCTCTCTCACTTCGTTTGGAAGAAATAAAATATGCCTTAGATGAAGGCGCAGATGAAATAGACATGGTAATTTCAAGAGGGAAATTATTAGAGGGTGACACAGCTGCTGTTTATGAAGAAATTTCATCTGCAAAAAAAATATGTAGCAATAAAACATTAAAAGTTATTCTTGAAACTGGGGAATTAATTAATTCAACAAACATTCAATTAGCGGGTAAAATTGCGGTAGATGCAGGAGCAGATTTTCTTAAAACCTCAACAGGAAAAACAAATGTAAATGCAACTCCAGAATCGGTTTACGACCTTTTAACTGTCATAAAAAATTCTAATAAAAAAATAGGGATAAAGCCTGCCGGAGGCATTTCAACAGTAGAGGGTGCAGTTCAGTATATTCGACTTACCGAAAATGTATTAGGAAAAGAATTTCTTACCATTAATTTATTTCGAATTGGCGCAAGCAAACTTGCCGATGACATTTTTCATCATTTATACTGAATTTCTACAGTATTGAATAATTTCATTTGGCTTTAAAAGTGCTAGTTTTCATTTGTATATTTGCAACTTATACAAAATTTAAACTATGGGCAAAACAGCATTGATAACTGGCATCACCGGACAAGATGGTGCCTACCTAGCTGAACTTTTATTGAAAAAAGGATATATGGTTCATGGTGTAAAACGCAGAAGCTCCATGTTTAATACACAACGCGTAGATCATTTATATCACGATCAGCACGACAAAGGGGTTAAATTTTTTCTTCACTATGGAGATTTGACTGATAGTACTAACTTGATACGCATTATTCAAGAAACACAACCAGACGAAATTTATAACCTGGCGGCACAATCGCATGTGAGAGTTTCCTTTGAAACTCCTGAATATACTGCCAATGCAGATGGGATTGGAGCACTACGGATTTTAGAAGCAATCAGAATTCTAAAATTAGAAAAGAAAACAAAATTTTATCAAGCTTCTACATCTGAATTATACGGTGATGTTTTAGAAATTCCACAAAAAGAAACTACTCCTTTTAACCCAAGGAGTCCATACGGTGCTGCTAAAGCCTATGCTTTTTACATAACTAAAAACTACAGAGAAGCTTACGGCATGTTTGCATGTAACGGCATTCTTTTTAATCACGAAAGCCCAATTAGAGGAGAAACTTTTGTAACTAGAAAAATTACCAGAGCAGTTGCCAGAATACACCTTGGTTTGCAAACTAAATTATTTCTAGGCAACCTTGATGCAGAACGCGACTGGGGGCATGCGAAAGATTATGTGGAAGGAATGTTCTTAATGTTACAGCAAAAGAAAGCAGATGATTTTGTATTAGCAACCGGTAAAAAAATATCTGTACGCAAATTTGTTGAATTAGCATTTGCAGAAGCCGGAATTGAAATTTCATGGAAAGGAAAAGGTGTAAATGAAAAAGGAATAAATAGCAAAACCAAAAAAGTTATTGTTGAAATTGACAAAAAATATTTTAGACCTACCGAAGTAGATCTTTTAGTTGGCGATGCGTCAAAAGCTAAAAAAATGCTTAAATGGTCACCTAAAATAACCGTTCATCAATTAGTAAAAGAAATGGTTGCGTCAGACATCAAACTGTTTAAGCGCGATAAATACCTCATGGATGGAGGTCATTCGGTTTACAACCTACATGAATAAGAACGACAAAATATATATTGCCGGGCATAAAGGCATGGTGGGCTCTGCCATATTTAGAAAGTTGCAACAAGAAAAATACACGAACATTGTTTTTCGCACTTCAAAGGAGTTAGACCTATGCAATCAGCAAGCTGTTACTGATTTTTTTGTAGAAGAAAAACCTGACTATGTTTTCCTTGCCGCAGCACGCGTAGGCGGCATCCATGCTAACAATTCTTTTAGAGCTGATTTTATTTACCAAAATTTGATGGTGCAGAATAATGTTATTCATGCTGCCTACCAGAACAAGGTGAAAAAACTTTTGTTCCTAGGCTCTTCCTGCATCTATCCTAAACTGGCTCCCCAACCCTTAAAAGAAGAATATCTCTTGACGGGACTACTAGAGCATACCAATGAGCCCTATGCCATAGCTAAAATTGCAGGCATTAAAATGTGCGATGCATACAGAGCTCAATACGGATGCAATTTCATTTCTGCCATGCCCACAAACCTGTTTGGCCCCAATGATAATTACGACTTAAACAACTCACACGTTTTACCTGCTTTGCTCAGGAAAGTTCACGAGGCTAAAAAAAATAATTCTCCATTTGTTGAAATGTGGGGAACAGGAACCCCTAAGAGGGAGTTCTTGTTTGTAGATGATTGTGCAGAAGCGTGTTTATTCCTCATGCAAAACTTTAATGAATCAGGGCTGATCAATGTAGGTATGGGTGAAGATATTTCCATCTTAGACCTAGCCATTCTTATTAAAAAAATTGTTGGCTACGATGGAGAAATTAAACTTGATTCAACAAAACCAGATGGAACTCCAAGAAAGTTGATGGACGTTCATAAAATTAACTCCCTTGGCTGGAAACATAAAATTGGACTAGAAGATGGCATACGTAACGTATATGCTGAAGTGAAATCTACATTTTAAATGAAAGCTACAAGTCTGAAAAGAAAGACAGAAAACCAAAAACTTATAAAGCTTTTGGTTTTTTTATTTTTCAGCCTACTTCATCAACATGGATTCTGTCAACATAAAAATGCGCCATTAAACAGAGAGTGGGCATTAGACCTAGAAAAAAAACACAACGCTATTTACACATTTAGTGCAAATGCTATAGTTCATGATAGCATTGTAAATAAAGTTGAATTAGCAGATTCAATCCTTCCTTTACCAATCATCTTTACTGCATTTAAACCGATAATTATTTCTGCAATTCCTATAAAAAAAGACACTACCAAGTCATTAGTATTTCGAAAAATAAAAAAAGAGTCTCTCGTATCCATAAGCGACTCTTCTGATAAATTTATACTAACGATTGATCCACTTTTTAATTTTGAGTTTGGCAGAGATTACGCAGACTCTTCGAAATCATTTTATAAAAATACGAGAGGCGCCCTAGTTCGAGGAAATATTGGAAATCAATTTTCTTTTGAAAGTTCGTTTTACGAAAATCAAGCCACTTTTGTTAATTACTTAAAGAAATTTAATGATGCTTATTTAATTATTCCTGGACAAGGAAGGTGGAAAAAATTTAAAGACACTGGCTACGACTTTGCAATGGCTTCGGGCTATGTGATGTACACACCCTCCAAACATTTTAATTTTCAAATAGGGCATGGAAAACATTTTATTGGAGATGGCTATCGCTCTTTGCTACTTAGCGACAATGCATTTAACTATCCCTTTGCTCGACTTACTACTACTTTTGGCAAGATTCAATACACAAATTTATATGCTTCATTTATGAATCTTTCCTACGGGGGCGTGACTACACCTAAGGGAACAGAAAGATTATTTCAAAAAAAAGCTGCTAGCTTTCAATACTTAAATTGGAATGCACATAGCAGCATTCAGCTTGGATTATTTCAGGGATTAATTTGGAAAGCGAGCGACTCCCTTAATAAGCAATGTATTAAGCTTCCTTTTGCTAGCCCTTTAATTTATACAGCTGCTATTAGTGAAGGGCTAACCGGAAATAACAATATTTTATTGGGTGCAACATTTAAATTAAAGTTTACAAATACTTTTTATGTATACGGTCAGTATATGCTAGATGATTTTGGAGCTGGTTTTAATACCTATAAATCGGGGTTGCAGTTAGGATTAAAATATTTTGATGTTTTTGGTTTAAAAAATCTACACATGCAATTGGAGGGAAACAGTGTTCACCCTTACTCATATGCAGCAACTAACGCCACTCAAAGCTACACTCATTACAATCAAGCTTTAGCTCATCCTTTAGGCTCAAATTTCAGTGAAGCAATAATTATATTAAATTATAAAGTAGGTGATTTTTTCACTCAAGCTAAATTTAATTTTGCTACTACAGGATTTGATGAGCTTGGATTAAATTACGGAAATAATATATTCTACTCGGATACATTGAATGTTCCCAACAGCCAAACAGGCGATAGTAGGTCATTACGAATTATTGATATGCATATTGGTTATTTAGTAAATCCAGCTACCAACCTGAATATCTTTGTAGGAATATCTAACAGAAGCAGCATAAGCCCTATTGAAAATTCTCAAACAAATTTTGTTTATTTCGGCATTCGAACATCCTTACAAAACATTTATTACGATTTTTAGACAGATTTTGGCGCTTTCAACACAAAAAGAAACCTTTTAGCACTTTATCTCGTAAATTTGTAATAAGTTATATTGCATGGAACTACTACTACTTACTTTTTTCACCGCCTTTGTAGTTGTACTTTTTTCAACTCCTTCGCTCATTAAAGTTGCTATTCTTAAGCGGCTTTTTGACGAACCCACCGAAGAAAGGAAATTACATAAACGTGTAGTCCCAACCATTGGAGGTGTTATCATTTTTGCTGGAACTTTTTTTTCATTTGTACTTTGGTTTCCTTCGGATACCCTACTTAATATTGATGTTGGAGATTCAAGCTATTTAAAAAATGCTTTGTCGCTGGAAGTAACAAAATCAGCACTAAACGATTTCAAATATATTCTAGCAACCGTACTGGTTCTTTTTTTTGTTGGAGTAAAAGATGATATTATTGGCACCTCACCCATAAAACGACTAGCAGCACATGTTATCGTAGCACTAATCATAGTATTAATGGCAGATATCCGTTTAAAAAGTATGCAAGGAATATTTTCTGTCGATGAAATTCCATATTGGGCAAGCATTTTTATATCACTTTTCTCCATCATAGTAATTATTAATGCCTTTAATTTTATTGATGGCATAGATGGTCTTGCTGCTGGGATAGGTTGTATTTCAGCTAGCATATTTGGCGTTTGGTTTTATATGGCAAATGATATTGTGATGTCGCTCTTAGCCTTCTCATTAGCAGGATCCTTATTTGCATTCCTATTTTTCAATTTCTCCCCGGCATCAATTTTTATGGGAGATTCCGGCTCAACAACCATCGGCCTTATGCTCTCCGTACTTGCATTAAAAACAATTGAAACACCCAATGCCGAAGTAAGCCACACCTTTATCAGTGAAGTGCAACGTCCAGTTTTCGTTATGGCGCTACTCGCTTATCCACTAATAGACACGCTTAGAATTTTTGTCTACCGCACTATAAAAGGCGTATCACCATTTGAAGCGGACAGAAACCACATACACCATGCCTTGCTAGATACCGGACTTAGCCACAAAGCAGTTGCGCTAACATTATATTCTGCCAATATTTTAGTTGTTGCCCTTGCAATAATTTTCAGTAAGCTTTCTCCTACGGTTTCGTTTATTATTGTATTTACAATAACAATCGGACTTGCACAACTACCATTTTTCTTTAAAAAGAAAATCCCCGCAAAGCCTAATATAAAAAATAGCAGCAACGGAAACGGACATAGTAAAGTAAGTTCGGAAGCCAAGAAAAAACTATTTCACGAAGACGAATTTTGAATTTGAATGAAGCTACGCTACTTACCATTTTTCTTTTGTACCTTTTTCTCATATTATTTATTTTCTCAATCCAATTATCCGCTAGTTAGGGAAACGTATTTACAATATGAAAAATCTTTAAACTACAAACAGAGCAACTCCCATACTGCGATCAAACCATTTCTGCAGACGGACGAGATGGAATCTATTCAAGATTCCGTAAAAAAAAGTTACTTAAAAAAATCGGATTCGTTATTTACTACGCTATCAGAACGTAAAATAAAACGTAAATCAAAATTTTCAGTTACAGGTATTTTTGATTCCTACTTTGGATATGAGCAAGCTAGTCAATCAAACACCAAATTATTGTTAGGAGGTGGCATTCAACTAAATGGAAAAATAAAAAATAAATTATTTCTTAGCACAACCTTTTTATCAGGAAACGCTGCTTATCCTTCCTACCTAGATTCAGCCATAAAAAACTCAGCTGTTATTCCGGGTTTTGGTTCTGCATACAAATCTAACCTCGGATATTCAAATCAGTACTATGCCGGGTATGTATCCTACTCCCCTAATAAAATTTTTAATTTTCAAGCAGGAAGAGACAAGCAATTTTGGGGCGATGGGTACAGGTCCTTATTCTTAAGCGATGCATCCACTGCAATGCCTTTCTTCAAAATATCCACAACTATTTGGAAACTTAAATATGTAAGTCTGTTTACTTCGATGAAGGACATCACAAAATCCCCACATTCAAAAAATGATTTTCTAAACAAATATGGAACCTTCCACTACTTAAGTTGGAATGTTTCAAAACGGATAAATCTTTCTTTATTTGAATCTATAATTTGGCAAGGAACAGACACTAACAGAGTAAGAAGTTTTGATGTGAATTATTTAAACCCAGTTATCTTTTTCAGACCTGTAGAATATTCACTTGGCTCTTCAGATAATGCTTTTGTAGGAGGGGCTTTTAAAATAAAAGTTGGCGCAAGGCAAAGGCAACAATTTTACGGTCAACTTATATTGGATGAATTTCTGCTAAAAGAGGTGCTGGCTATTTTCAAAAAGATTGCAAATCCGCTTGATCCAACTATAAAATATGGATGGTGGGCAAATAAACAAGGTGTTCAACTAGGATTTAAGAGCTTTGATTTATTTACAGCAAAAAACCTAACCTTCCAGACAGAGATTAATGCGGTTAGGCCATACACCTATTCACATGGAAGTGTTCAGCAAAATTATGCGCATTACAATCAGCCGCTAGCCCATCCTCTGGGTGCAAACTTTGCAGAATCCGTTTCGTTTTTAAACTATAAATTTAAAAAATGGATTTTCGAAACTCAATTTCTTTATGCCATTTACGGAAAAGATGAAAAAGGAATTAATTATGGACAAAACATATTTCTTTCATACAACACCCATCCATATGATTATGGAAATAAATTTTTTCAAGGTTTAAAAACCAATTTATTTTATACTAGATTTAAAATAGGATACTATTTAATTCCCTCTGCCGATTTATTAGCTGAAGTGGGAGTTGCAATGCGGCAGGAAAAAAATAGCCTAAATGCCAATTCCTCCAACTTTGTATTTATTGGTCTTCGCACAGCAATTTTCAACAAGTACAACGACTTTTAAGCACTTCGTTTTCATAGTAACAAGTTTTGTATATTCGCCATGAAAATCAACTTTTTGTGCAAGACAAAACTGCAACTTCTATTTCAAATTCAGCTATTCAGCCAAGCAAGTTAGCAGATTACGCAGCTTTTATCAAATTACGCTTAGCCAGCTTAGTTGTTTTCTCAGCAGTAATAGGTTTTTTAGTTATTGCTAAAGGAGATATAAATTGGGTTAAGGTAGCTTGGCTAACCCTTGCAGGATTTTTAGTTACTGGCTCGGCAAATGGCTTTAATCAAATAATCGAAAGGGCTTATGATAAAATAATGGATCGCACTTCCATGCGCCCACTCCCACAGGGAAGAATGAGCGTTTCCGAATCTGTTATTCTTGCTTCTACGATAGGAGCAATAGGTCTAGTTATTTTATGGATATTCTTAAATCCGCTTAGCAGTTTACTTAGCGCACTATCAATCCTTTTATATGTTGGGGCGTACACCCCTTTAAAGAGAGTTAGCGCTTTAGCAGTATTAGTTGGTGCATTTCCAGGCGCATTTCCTCCTCTTTTAGGTGCAATTGCTGCTACTTCGGATTTTGGTCATGTTCCCTACGAAGGCCTTGTTTTGTTTGCTATCCAATTTGTTTGGCAGTTTCCTCACTTTTGGGCTATCGCTTGGGTAATGGACGATGATTACAAAAAAGCAGGATTCAGACTTCTTCCATCCGGAGAGCGAAATAAAGCTAGCGCCTTTCAAATTCTTATTTATACCCTATTTCTGCTGTTAATTAGTATGGTGCCTGTCTATTTTGGAATAACTAAATCTATAGTTGCAACAGTTGTAATACTTGTTTGTGGTTTATTTTTCTTTTACCAAGCAATTAAACTTTACAGAGATTGTACTATTAAATCAGCGCGCGAAGTAATGTTTGGTTCATTTGCATATTTACCTTTAATTCAGTTGGCAATTTTATTTGGATAACATTATGAATATTTCAGCAGAAGAAAAACTTAGTATCCGCCACCGATCAGCTAAACCCATGTTGTGGCTTGGCATCCTCTCCATTTGTATGATATTTGGAGGGCTTACAAGTGCCTATTTAGTTAGAAGCGGAGACCCGGGATGGTTAACTTTTCAGCTTCCAAGCACTTTTCTAATCAGTACGATCATTATCATTTCCAGTAGTCTAACCTTGCTTTTTGCTTATCTGTCAGCTAAAAAAGACAATTTTTTAGGTGTAAAAATTGGCATGACCGCAACGCTTATTTTAGGTATTGCTTTTATTATTGGCCAGTTGAAAGCCTGGGAAGCACTCGTAAATATGGGCATATTTATTTCTGGGAAAGAAAGTGGCCCCGCTGGGCAATTTTTATACGTTATTTCCTTTGCCCATTTAGTACACTTAGTAGGCGGAATAGTTATGTTAATATATGTTTGTATTAAATCTTTTAAACAATTATATCATTCGAAAAATTTATTAGGTTTGCAACTGTGTTCTATTTATTGGCATTTTCTTGATTTGTTATGGGTATATTTATTTGTGTTTATGTATCTAAAACAATGATAAACAAATGCAAAAAAGCTTTCTGAATTATCAAATAATCGTAAACTGATCATATGTCATCACACGCTGTAGCAAAACCCCAAGGATGGGGAGGAGGAACATCTCCATTAGGTACCAGCCACGGAAAACTATTCATGTGGTTTTTTCTTATTTCAGATGCACTAACCTTTACTGCCCTTTTAGTGGCTTTAGGATTTTTTAGACACAAATTTGCTGAGGAATGGCCTGTGTCCACTCAAGTATTTACACACTTTCCATTTACCCATGCACACCTTCCGCTTATCTATGTAGGTTGGATGACGTTTGACCTTATTTTAAGTTCTGTTACGATGGTACTTGCCGTTGAAGCAGGTCATAGAAACGATCATAAAAAAGTTCTATTATGGATGGCGCTTACCATTTTAGGAGGAGCAATATTTGTTGGCTCTCAAGTTTGGGAATGGTGGATATTTATCGAAGGCTCTGCTGATGGCGCAATGAGATGGCAATTAATTGATGGACAATGGGTAGAGCAAGTATTTCACGGTGCAAACCTTAAATACAATGAGTATTCCGTAACTCCTCATTATGCAAACTTCTTTTTCTGTGTAACCGGCTTTCATGGCTTCCACGTATTTAGTGGTGTGGTGATAAATATTGTAGCTTTTACAATGGCTTATTTGGGTGTATTTAAGAGAAGAGGTCATTACGAGTTTATAGAAAAGGTTGGATTATACTGGCACTTTGTAGATCTAGTTTGGGTATTTGTATTCACTTTCTTCTACTTACTATAATATTATAAAACTTAAAATAATCGTATGGAATTTCAAGATGGTTTCCCAGATTACGAAACACTAGCTCAACACAATGATGAAGCTGGCGTAGGTGTAAGAAAAAAGCTAATGAATGTATTTTGGCTTTTACTTGCTATCACACTTGTTGAAGTTGCAATTGGTTGGTTTTGGCATGATATCAAAGCATCATCAGGCCTATCTCAAACTTGGCTTATTGTTTCATTCATCATGTTTACCCTTTTAAAAGCTGGCTATATTGTTATGACCTTCATGCACTTGGGCGATGAAAATAAAATGATGCGCTGGATGATTCTTGGACCTTACTTTCTGTTTGCAGTATATTTAATTTATATGACTACTGTTACTGAAGGAATGTATTCTGGTCAAAAAGGACATAGAGATTTGCTTTATCCTATCACTAAGGAAGCACCTGCTGCTACCCCTGCACACCACGAATAGGATTTAGGGATGGATATAAAATGAAAAAAACTGCACTTCTTCTTTCTATCCTCTTACTGCCTGCATTAATTTATCTTTTCTTTTCTACTGGGAAGCACAACATGATACATCTTCCTATTTTTTATCCTCAAGGTGTAAAAAAAGTATTAGTTAACGAAAAAGAAAAAACAGATACTATCTATCACACCATCCCTGCTTTTCATTTTATCAATCAAGATGGAGACAGTATTTCAGAATCAGTCATTGAAAATAAATTTTTTATTGCTAACTTTTTCTTTGCGACTTGCCAAAGCATTTGCCCTAAGATGATGACTCAAATGACAAGAGTAAATGAAGCAACACAAGATGCGGATGATTTTTTTATTCTTTCGCACACCGTAAATCCAATTCACGATACGGTAGAAGTGCTTGCAGCATACGCAAAATCAGTTCATGCAGATTCAAAATCCTGGATGTTGCTAACCGGAAACAAAAAAGATATTTATAACATTGCCATGGATGGCTACAAACTAGCGGTTGACGAAGACCCACGTGCTCCCGGTGGCTTTTTGCATAGCGAATTGTTTGTGCTGGTAGACAAAGACAAAAGGATTCGCGGATATTACGATGGAACCGATTCTACACTCGTTACAAAATTAATAAATGACATTAATCTCCTTAAGGCTGAATATATATCCAGAACTCCTAAACCAAAAATTGAACAAATTCATAAATGACTGACAGGAAGTTCTTTATTCTAAGTATTGTTGTTTCCGTTTTAGTTTTCTGCATCGTATTATTTCTAAACATTATTCCTAAGCCAGAAAACACTCCTTCCTTTGCAAGGTTTCTGCCCGGATTAAATGCTACTATTAATGGTACCTGTTCAGTATTATTAATACTCTCTCTTTATTTTATTAGAAAAAAAAACGTTCTCATGCATAAGCGAATTAATATGAGTGCATTTTTTCTTTCCTGCATATTTTTAGTGTCTTACATTCTCTATCATTATTTTTCGGAAGAAACAAAATTTCCAAGCGATAATTTCTGGCGACCTGCTTACTTAATCATTCTGCTTACACATATTTTGCTAGCAAGTTTAATTCTTCCCTTCATTTTAATGTCATTCTATAGAGGGCTCAATAATCAAGTAGAAAAACATAAAAAAATTGTTCGATGGACTTATCCTATTTGGTTGTATGTTACCATAACCGGAGTTGTAATATACCTTATGATTTCTCCTCATTACCCATCCTGAAATTTATTTTTATATTTACCCTATGAAATTAAAGGATTCAAAATTATTTCCTTCTCTTTTTATTTTTGCATTTATGCTGTTGCTTGGCAATTCATCCTTTGGACAATGCTCCATGTGCCGTAAAATTGCAACTGATGGAGCCAATTCAAACGAGGTAGCAAACTCATTAAACTTTGGAATTATCTATTTATTAGCTCTTCCATATACACTGCTTTTCTTCTTCTTTAGAAAGCAGATATTTGCTTTTTTTCGCTCCTTACTATCTAAGTAATAGTTTCCTCATTTGCTACTAGCTTAACTTCGCCCAATGAACACAGTTGTTGTTAAACCAATTAGCTACTAATACTCTACACGACATAGTTTTTTGCGAGATCTGAAATTTCTGAGCCTAATAGGCGCAAGCCAGAAATAAACGCGACAGTACTCATTAAAGACAAGAAGCGCAATCCTAATTTTGCTTCACTCTCTATACAGGGGAAAATAAAAAAGGTTGAAAGAAATTACCTTTCAACCTTTTTTATGTGAATTAATAAATGTCTCTGTGCGCTACGTAGTTTACTTACTCACAATAAACTTTCCGTTAGAAATTACCATACCGTTATTCAAAATACGGTAGAAATGTATTCCGTTCGCGTAAGCAGATAAATTGAGTGTCGTAATTGCATCGTCCAGTTTGAACTCATTTACCTTTTTGCCAACTGCGTCATACAACTCTATTCTCGAATTAATTCGAATATTATTTTCAAAAGCAGTAGACACCTGCAATTCTGTAGCTACTGGGTTAGGATAAACGCTAACTGAGTTGTTAGCAAGGATGTTGCTCACCGAAGTATTCGTAGCAGGGTCAACGCGCACCACTGTATTAGAGTTGAAGTTTACATACCAAATTTTGCCATCCGGAGCAATGGTTAAGCCCATAATTCCCGAAGCGTTGGTTTTAATTCTTCCCAACTCTACAGGTGCTTTGGGTACAGAAATGTTGTAGATAATAATATCGCCATTGCTGTTATCGCTTACAATAAGGCGCTTCTTAGAAGCATCAATAGCCACTCCGCAGGGCTTGGTTAAACCAGTAACCGCAGTGCCGAACGAGGCACCGTTCATCGCCCAACGCTTGTACGTTTCATTCGCACTCATTGCAGAACCTTTGGTTCCAACTTTTGTATCCATCCATAATATTTTCCCAGAAGATGCTTCGCAGATGTACAAAATGCCGGTAGTTCGGTCCAGTTCCATGTGACTAGGGACGTTTACATCTCTTGTAACCGAAACCTGACCATACACATAAATCTGCCCATCTCCGTGAGGCGAACAACCAGTGCAGTGAGGAACTACAAAATCATTCAAAGCAATGTTCTTATTATATCCGTCAAATACCCAATACGCATTGCCCGAAGCAGTTCCCGATGGAGGCAACATAGCCGGAGTTGGGTCAAATGCAATACCTGTAGAATATGGATTCATGTGCATCATGTCGATGTGCGTACCATTCTGTCCTCCCGTGGGAGTAGCGCCAAACACAGTTAAGGAACTGTTCCACAATGTTGGTCCTGTGAAAGTACTTCCATCGTGATTGTCGTCCAGCCGATTGGATGTAGTGGATAAATTACCGTTAGCGCCAAATGCCATTCCTGCTGCATTACACATGAAGTGGTAGGCATTGCCGTCTTTCTTTACAACGCTGGTCTGACTAGTCTGACCTGCGTTTGAAAAGATTACCATCTCACTCCCAGTATTGCTGTTGCTTTTGTTCAGCACCCATAAATCTGTTGTCTTCTTAGGGTTAAACTCAAGATCGGAGGCAGAAGATACTTTGTTAGTAGTAGCATTTCCCTTAACAACAAGCAAAGGTACTCCGCTCAAATAATCATCAATTTGTGTTTGTGCATTTCCAATGATGGGATACATTGGTAATACTAAACTCAATGCAAGCCAGATTAATTTCATTTTTTGTAGTAGTTCTAGTTTCATTGTTTTATGCTTAAATGGTTGATATTGTTTTTTTTAAGAATTCTATGTTTCGCTTAGTGAAGTTACAGTAGCAACATATTTTTACAAGCAAAAGATTAATAAATTTTGTGGTTCTATGAGTAGATATTTTTTATAATTACTTGATTTAAAAATTGTTACACAATATATTGTATAAATTCTAATTCCATACACTGAAGCTACAAGGCAAGTTGAAACACTCCACTTGTCAGTATTTTCCTTGCCAGATTTAATATCGAATGCCTACTGCTATAGGCTGTACTGATACTTCGGTTCTAAAAGACGGCACAAGTTGAAGGGTATTCATGTTAATAACGCTCATGTATCCTGGTATGCCAATGCAACTTGCTTCATGATGAGCTGCCCCACCAATATTTCTGTTTGCAACATACAACAAGCCCTTTTCATCATCTACCGCCATACCCTGTGGCTGATTGCCAGCAGCGATGTTTGTGATGAGCGTGTGACTTTTATAATCAAGAACATAAACAGCGCCCTTCTGTAAATTTACCGCACTCGTATCGCTAACAAATAAATAATTATTCTTTTTGGATAATCTCATTTCCAACGGAAATATTCCTACAGAAACTGTTGCAACCAAACTATCGTTTGCCCTGTTAAAAAATCGAACCTCGTGAGAATTCGAGCACAAAACAAAATACTCAGACTCGTCCGGAGATAAAATAATTTGAACCGGGTTGTAAGTATCATCTACATTATTTATTACCGGTGCAATACTTGGATCAAGCGAAATCTTGGAAACAGTTAGTCCAGCCAAATCTATTTTATAAAAATAATTACTATGAAAGCAACCAGCATAGGCTGTGGAGAAATCTGCTGTTGCCTCTATTCCCATCGGAAAAAATAATGAATCTGCTGGTTCCTCAAATACGTGGAGCAATGTCATACTTTGGAGATCCACAAGGCTAATACTGCCTCCTAAATAGTCATCGTTGCCTTTCACGTCTGCAATCAAGGCCTTTTTTGAATCGGAAGAAATTTTCATCGTTTTCCACGAACTGTTGCCAAGCGCAATTTTTCCAACCAGTTGATCATCGATAGCGCGAAATTTTTTAAGTACACTGGTTGAATTTTCTGCAGTAAAAAGTACATACCAATGTTCATTGTCGGCAGATACCTCCAGCGTGCATGTGATGCCGTCAAATTCATTACCCACTTCGATATATCTCATTATCAGCATCGTTTCTTTATCAAAAACTGATACCTGTTCGCAGCGGGAGTTTAACACATACACTTTTTTCCGTTGCGGATTATCCGAAAATTTCACAAAGCCATCCGCATTGGGCGCCCCGCTTAAAATCCAGTTTTTAATTACTAGCACCTGTTCGCGTGAAAGATTCTTGCGATTATACGGCATGGTGGGGTAAAGCATCCCACCCAAATCTGGAAAAGTATTCAGGGAGAAGAATAAAAAGCTCTGGTCTGGGCGGTACGGTATAACAGATGACCCCGCATTGCTGCCTTCAAATAACTTATTCCAAGAAGTTAGAGAAAGCCCGGCAGCACCGCTCTTGCTTACATCGTTGTGACATCCAGGTGTAGCACACTTTGCAAGTATTATATCACCCACTTCCTTGGGATAACCGTTGTAATCTAAAATAACAGGAACATCCTGACGACACGAATACAACCAGGTGCAAATTACTAATAGGGCAGCTAGATATTTAAAGTGACTCATATAGTAATTTGTTTTGGGTCTGACGTTTTGATATATTAATTTTTGATTGCAGTACTAAGTGCAAATGTGCGAAATCTATTTGTAAGTACAAAGCCGTAATTTTAGAACATTATAAATAATTCTTACATTCGCTTTAGAAGGTAAGTATCTTTTCTATGCAGATTAAATTTATATTGAACTTCACAATTGCTTCTTCACTGTTCTGCTTGCAGGCTAGTTCGCAACAATTTTACAATCCGCTTATCATTCCTCCAGTTTTAACAGGACCAGTAATTAATTTGACTGTAGCGTCCGCAGTTCAGCAATTTTATCCTGGTATAAATACGACTACCTGGGGCTATAACGGAACTTTTTTAGGGCCCACTTTGATTCTCAACCAAGGAGATTCGATAGACATTAATGTTACCAATAACTTGACCGATACTACTACCGCGCATTGGCACGGTTTGATTGTTCCTTCGGAATACGATGGCGGTCCGCATAGCCCGATTCTTCCGGGGAACACTTGGAGCGTGCACTTCAGAATCCTAAACCAAGCTTCTACCCACTGGTATCATCCGCATGGAAACATGCAGACCACGCGGCAGGTAACAAACGGACTTGCTGGAATGATTGTTGTAAAAGATACGGTTGAAAATAAATTAAACCTGCCTCGAACCTATGGCATTGACGACATCCCAATTATTCTTCAGGATAAAAAATACGACAGCACGGGTAATTTTATGCCAGTTGGTCTGGGCGATTCAATGCTCGTAAATGGCACCGCTCACCCATTTGTTAATCTGCCCGCTCAGGTGATACGCTTAAGAAATCTCAATGCAAGCGCAGGTAGATATTACAACATTGGCTTCAGCGACAACCGGAATTTTAACGTGATTGCCTCGGACGCCAGTTTGCTCGAAAAACCATATTTAACTAACCGGATACTGATTGGGTCTTCCGAACGGTATGAGATTCTGCTCGACCTAAGTACGGATGCGGTTGGGGATTCACTATTCCTAATGAGCTACGGTTCTGAAATGGCGGGGAATGTACCGGGTGGCGGTAATTTTTTGGGGGAAGAAAGCCCACTCAACGCAGTCGATTTTGCAATCTTGAAAATAAATATTGCTGCACAAACTGCTAGCCCGGTTACTTCGATTCCTTCTTCACTAATTTCCTTATTTCCCATCGATACCACACAGATAAAAAGAACAAGAAACATTCCCATCACCGGAATGGGGATGGTGGGCAGCGGGCTTTTTAACATGGGAAGTTCAAAATTTAACATGGGCGTAATCAACGACACAGTAATCAGCGGCAACATTGAAAAATGGGTTTTTACCAACTCTTCCAACCTAGTGCATCCCATGCATATCCACGGTGTGTCATTTTATATTTTAAATATAAATGGCAGTCCACCTCCACCTTACATGGCTGGATGGAAAGATGTATTCAATATCCGTCCTAACATTCTTCCCAATGAATCCGTTTCGCTAATCATGAAATTTGGAGATTATACGGATACCCTGTTTCCTTACATGTATCACTGTCATCTTTTGAGGCATGAAGACATGGGCATGATGCAGTCTTTTATTGTGATACCTGACAATAATACTTCGGTGAATGATCCAGAAAATAATGTGGAAAGTACGCTTGTCTATCCCAACCCGTCAAACGGAATTTTCACGGTTCTGAATTCAGATCGTTCGTTGACAACCGAAAAAAATCATCTGGCGGTATTTGATATTTACGGAAGCGAATTGAAGAACGAATACATCAATCTCCCAGCCTCGGTTGATATTTCTCGTTTTGCAGGCGGCATGTTCTTTTTAAGAATCACCAAGCCATCAGGCTATACCGAGGTGAAGAAAATTTTGAAAGAATAAGGTTAGAGTTGGAACTAAACACAAAAAATAATAACCAGCAAATCCCTTTTAAGCTCCCTACACAAAAAGTAAGCTTTTTGTCAGTATCCTTTTCTTCCTTACCTTTGCCTACGTTCTTTAAAAATTACTTATCACGAAAGGTGGAGGGATACGCCCGCTGAAGCCTTGACAACCCTGAAGAGTTTCAGGTTGCAGGTTTAAAGTTTAAAGTTGAATTCAACCTTGAACTTTGGACTAGCAACTTTAAACCTTGAGAAGGTGCCAAATCGTTTGTATACTCCGAAACTTTAAGTTAAGGAGTAAAAAGATAAGTCGGAAATAATTGAATTTAAAAAACAATTATAGCATCCCTTCCGACTAAAACCGAAGGGATTTTTTTTTGCATGACAGCAACATATGGTAGACATTAAAAAAATATTAGAAGAAAGAATACTCGTCATTGACGGGGCTATGGGAACCATGATCCAACGCTATAAGCTAGAGGAGAAAGACTATCGTGGCGAGCGTTTTAAAGATTGGAAATCTGACCTGAAAGGAAACAACGATCTTTTAGTACTTACACAACCTAAGATAATTAAGGATATTCATAAAGAATATCTTGCTGCAGGTGCTGACATTATTGAGACAGACACCTTTAATGCGCAGAAAATATCCATGGCGGATTATCACATGGAAGAATTTGCCTACGAAATGAACTTTGCAGCAGCTAAGCTTGCCAAAGAAGCTGTTCAAGAATTTCTTGCATCACCGGAAGGAAAAAATCGTGATGTCGCTTTCGTAGCAGGTGCTATCGGCCCACTAAACAGAACTCTTTCTCTATCGCCAGATGTAAATGATCCAGGATTTCGTGCTGTGAACTGGGATCAGGTAGTTGATGCTTATACAGAACAAGTAAAAGGACTCATGGAGGGAGGCGTAGATTTACTTCTTATTGAAACAATTTTTGATACGCTTAACGCCAAAGCTGCTTTGTACGCAATACAAAACTATTGTGAGTCCATAAACAAAAAGATTCCTGTCATGGTTTCCGGAACTATCACAGATGCCAGCGGAAGAATATTATCCGGACAAACATCCGAAGCTTTTTTAAATTCTATTTCTCACGTTGACCTTTTAAGTGTTGGGCTAAACTGCGCTTTAGGTGCTAAAGAAATGAGGCCTTACCTAGAAGAAATTTCTGACAAGTCTCCCTTCTTTGTAAGTGCTTACCCAAATGCTGGATTGCCAAATCAATTTGGAGAATATGATCAGGATGCTCACGAGATGGGACATCAGATTGAAGATTTTTTAAAAGCCGGTTTTTTAAATATTGTTGGTGGATGTTGCGGCACTACCCCATCACATATTAAACGTATAGCAGAACTTGCCAAACAAGCTAAGCCACGCAAAAGACCAGTAGCAGATTCGCTCATGCACTTGAGCGGACTGGAGCCAGTAACCCTCCGTCCTGAATCCAACTTTATGAACGTTGGCGAGCGCACCAATGTAACGGGATCAAAAAAATTCTTGCGCCTCATTAAAGAAGGAAATTACGAAGAAGCATTATCCATTGCAAAAGATCAAGTAGATGGTGGTGCTCAGGTTATTGACGTGAACATGGATGAAGGCATGCTGGATTCAGAAGCAGCCATGACAAAGTTTTTAAATTTAATTGCTTCCGAACCTGATATTGCTCGAGTGCCTATAATGATTGACTCTTCTAAGTGGACAGTTATTGAAGCGGGTTTGAAATGTGTTCAAGGAAAAGCAATTGTGAACTCCATCTCGATGAAGGAAGGAGAAAAAGTATTCATAGCGCACGCCAAAAAAGTAAAACAATACGGAGCTGCTGTAATCGTGATGGCATTTGATGAAGTAGGACAAGCAGATACATACCAGCGCAGAATAGATATCTGCAAACGCGCCTATGATATTCTTGTAAACAAAGTAAATTTTCCTCCTCAAGACATCATATTTGACCCAAATATATTTCCCGTTGCAACAGGCATGGATGAGCACAGACTAAATGCGCTCGACTTTTTCAATGCTACCAAGTGGATAAAAGAAAATTTACCTCACGCTAAAGTAAGCGGTGGTGTAAGTAACGTATCTTTTTCTTTTAGAGGAAACGATGTGATGCGAGAAGCAATTCATGGAGCATTTTTATATCATGCAGTGAAAAATGGCATGGACATGGGAATTGTAAATCCATCTCAGTTACAAGTATATGATGATATACCAAAAGATTTACTTGAACTTGTAGAGGATGTGTTGCTTAACCGAAGAGATGATGCAACCGAACGACTGGTAAACCATGCTGAAACATTAAAAGGAACTGCAGGACAAAAAACAGAAAAGGACGAAGAATGGAGAAAAGCAACTGTGGAGGAGCGCTTGAGTCATGCACTAGTAAAAGGTTTGATAGAATATATTGATGTAGATACGGAAGAAGCCAGAATTAAATTAGGAAGACCATTGCATGTTATTGAAGGTCCGCTTATGGCAGGAATGAATGTGGTGGGCGATTTATTTGGAAGTGGAAAAATGTTTTTGCCACAAGTAGTAAAGAGTGCACGTGTAATGAAAAAAGCCGTTGCCTACCTAGAACCCTATTTGCAAGCAGAAAAAGAAGCAAATAAAAAAGCGGGTATTGTTGGCGATGGAAGACAAAATGCCGGGAAGATATTAATGGCAACCGTAAAAGGAGATGTTCACGATATTGGAAAAAATATTGTTGGCGTTGTCTTGGCATGTAATAATTATGAAATCATTGATTTAGGCGTGATGGTATCGGCTGATAAAATATTAGAAGAAGCAAAAAAGCATAATGTTGATGTGATAGGATTAAGCGGACTTATCACTCCATCGCTGGACGAAATGGTACACGTAGCAAAAGAAATGGAACGCCTTGGCTTTAAAACACCATTGCTAATTGGCGGTGCTACAACTTCCAAGATACACACAGCTGTAAAAATTTCTCAGAATTATTCTGGTCCAGTTGTACATGTAAATGATGCCAGCAAATCTGTTCCAGTAGCAAGCAGCCTGATATCAAATGAATTGAGAGGAGCCTTCATGGAAAATATTGACAAGGAATATGCTAGATTAAGAGAGCAAAATAAAAATTCCCAGTCAGCCAGTAAGTTTGTATCTCTAGAAGAAGCGCGTAATAATAAATTTAAAATTGACTGGAAGAATGTAAAAATTACAAAACCATCATTTATCGGAAACAAAGTTTTTGAAAATTATTCACTAGAAGAAATTTCTAAAAATATTGACTGGTCGCCATTTTTTCATAGCTGGGAAATGAAAGGCACCTACCCTAAAATTCTGGAGGACAAAGAGCGTGGAGTTGAAGCGACAAAACTTTTTAAGGATGCGCAGGATATGCTTAAAAAAATAATTTCAGAAAAATGGCTTCAAGCAAATGCTGTAATAGGATTTTACCCCGCTACCTCGGTGGAAGATGACATACACCTCACCCCTAACCCCTCTCCAAAGGAGAAGGGAACTGAACAGCCAATAATATTCCATACTATTCGTCAACAAACAAAAAAACCTTCTGGACAATCCAATATTTCTTTGTCAGACTTTATCTCCCCCTTTTGGGGAGACAAAGAGGGGGTGGATTACCTAGGCGCCTTTGCAGTAACAACTGGCATTGGCATCGACAAAAAAGTTGCTGAGTTTGAAAAAGATCACGATGATTACTCAGCCATTATGTTAAAAGCTTTAGCAGACAGATTAGCAGAAGCTTTTACAGAACATTTACATGCGCGTGTTAGAAAAGAATTTTGGGGATACGCAAAAGATGAAAACATTTCTCCCGAAGAAATAATACAAGAAAAATATCAGGGCATTCGTCCGGCACCTGGCTATCCTGCTCAGCCAGATCATACAGAAAAGAAAACATTATTTGCTTTATTGGAAGTAGAAAAAAACACCGGCATCACATTAACAGAGAGCATGGCCATGTTCCCTACTGCTGCTGTGAGCGGTTTATATTTTGCGCATCCAGAGTCTCATTACTTTGGCGTAGGCAAAATTCGTAACGATCAGGTAGAAGATTATGCCAAGCGCAAAGGAGCTTCCATTCAGGAAATGGAGCGCTGGTTGGGGCAAAATTTGGGATATTAAATAGGGTTCACTCAAACCTGTTATTTTGTTGAAAAGTGTAGCTAAACAGAGAGCAGCGTGCAAATAAAAATGCATGACATTTGCAGGAAATGTATCAAAACCCTTGCAGATGATAACAGCTAAAAACCATAATCAGTATGTATTATTTCCCAATCCCTTTGACGAACATTTAGATTCAGAAAACAGATGGGTAACGTTTTCTAAGATATTACCATGGGATAAATTGGCATCCTACTACTACCGCCACATGGATT
>Ga0163151_10001034_pt1 | contig 48211 bp, 43 predicted proteins | sample OliLakLV19MP5IB2_FD_145596 | JGI IMG/M metagenome (GOLD analysis project Ga0163151, IMG submission 145596) | Freshwater microbial mat bacterial communities from Lake Vanda, McMurdo Dry Valleys, Antarctica - Oligotrophic Lake LV.19.MP5.IB-2 | ecosystem: Environmental > Aquatic > Freshwater >...
AAATCGGCACGCCCGCCGCCCCGGCCTTCCAGTTCCTTCGCCGCCGCCTGCGCGAGCTTGCCCGCATCCAGTCCCCGCGCCTTCGCGTCATCGGTCAGAGCGAACACGAACGAGACTTTCTTGCGGCCTTCATCGTCAACGACGGTCGCCGCGAAGACGACGCCCGATTTGATCTGCTGCTTGATCCGGTCGGCGAGCGTACGGAGGTCCTTCGGGTCGAGTCCCTCGGTCACATTGATCGCGAGTTGGACGCCATTGACTGTCTGAACGCTGGGCCCCGCGTTGTTCGAGGTTCCGGCCGTTCCGGATTGGGCCTGGCGAAGCTTGAGGTCGCGCACTTCCTGCTCAAGCTGGCGCTGGCGGTCCAGCAGCTTGGTGACCCGCGCGTCGGCTTCGGCGGGCGGCGCCTTCAGCTTGTCGGCGATGGTGTTGAGGCGGGTTTCCGTCTGGCGGAAATATTCGATGGCCCGCATGCCGGCCACCGCTTCCATTCGGCGAATGCCGGCGGCGAGCGACGTATCGGAAACGATCTTGAACGCGCCGATGTCGCCGGTGGCGTCCACGTGGGTGCCGCCGCACAGCTCTAGGCTGAAGCCCTCGGTGTGAAAATCGTAACCCTTGGCGGAAATGAGCAGGCATCGGACCTTATCGCCGTACTTCTCGCCGAAGAGGGCCATGGCGCCCATCGCCTTGGCTTCTGACGCCGGAAACTCCCGGGGCGTGACGTCGTAGTTCTCGAGCACCGCGTTGTTCACGATGTTCTCGATCTCGGTGATCTGTTCGCCGGTCAGAGGCTTGTTGTAGGTGTAGTCGAAACGCAGCCGGTCGGGCGCGACCAGCGAGCCGGCCTGGGTGACCGTTTTGCCGAGCGTCGCGCGCAGCGCGGCGTGAAGAATGTGCGTGGCCGTATGGTGGCGTCGCGTCGGGTTGCGGGTGTTCTTGTCGACGCGGAATTCGAGCGAGTCCCCCACTTTCATGTCGCGTTTTGCCACGACATGGTGCGAGATGAAATCGGGGATCGGTTTCTGCGTGTCGACGACGTCGGCCACAACGTCGTTGGTGCCGGGCTTGACGATCGAGCCCTTGTCGCCCACCTGGCCGCCGCCTTCCGGGTAGAACGGCGATTCCTTCGCGACCACTTCTCCGCGCTCGCCGATGGACAGTGCGGGAACGGACTTCCCGTCCTTGAGGATCGCGATGACCGGCGACGTCGCCGACAGCGTGTCGTAGCCGCGGAAGACCGAGAGGCCGTTCTTCTTCTGCAGTTCGTTGTAGATCGTGACGTCTTTCGCGCCCGAGCCCTTCCAACCCTGCGACGCGGTCTCCTGTGCCGCGCATTGCGCGGTCTGGAATTCCTTGTCATCGAAGCTAAGGCCGTTCTCGGCGAGCATCTCGCGCGTGAGGTCGGGCGGAAAACCGAAGGTGTCGTAGAGGCGGAACACTTCCGCGCCGGTGAGGGACTTCTTTTTCCCCTTCTTCGCGGCGTCCACGAGTTCCTTCAGGCGCTCCGACCCCGTTCCGACGGTCTCGAGGAAACGCTCTTCTTCCTCTCGGATGATGTTTGAAATCGTGTCGACGCGGCCCGGCAGGTCGGGCGCGGTGGCCTTCATGAGCTCACTGACGAGCTTTACGCCCTCGTGCAGGAAAGGCTTCCCCGCGCCGTAAAGCGTGGCCTGGCGGGTGGCGCGGCGGAGCAGCCGGCGCAGCACATAGCCGCGGCCTTCGTTGGACGGCAGGACGCCGTCGAACACGAGGAACGTGACCGCGCGCAGGTGGTCGGCCACGATCCGCATCGACACGTCTTTCTTCGGGTCCACGCCGTACTTCTGCTTGAGCGAGTCTTCGGCGAAGGTGACCAGCGGGCGGAGGAGCGACGTGTCGAAGTTGGCTTTCACGCCCTCAACGACGGAGGCCAGGCGCTCGAGGCCCATGCCGGTGTCGATGTTCTTCTTGGGAAGCGGGACGAGCGAACCGTCTGCCTGGCGGTCGAACTGGGTGAAGACGTTGTTCCACACTTCCATGTAGCGGTCGGTGTCATCGGTCTCGCGGGGGCCAGGGCCGTCGCCGCCTTCCTTGTCGTAATAGATTTCCGAGCAGGGGCCGCACGGCCCGGTCGGGCCCATCGTCCAGAAATTGGATTCGTCGCCCATGCGGACGATCCGCGACTCCGGCACGTGCTTCTTCCAGATCTGCAGGGCCTCGTCGTCGTTCTTGTAGATGGAGATCCAAAGCCGGTCTTTCGAGAGCCCGACTTCCTTCGTGAGGAATTCCCAGGCCCAGGCGATCGCCTCGGTTTTGAAGTAGTCGCCAAAGGAAAAATTGCCGAGCATCTCGAAGAAGGTGAGATGGCGGGCGGTGAGGCCGACGCGCTCAATGTCGGTGGTGCGCAGGCAGCGCTGGCTCGAGGCCGCGCGCGTGAAGGTGAGTGGGATTTGCTGAAGGAAGTGCGCCTTGAACTGCACCATCCCGGCGGAAGTGAACAGGAGCGACGGATCGCTGGAAGGAACGAGGGAGTCCGAGGCCACCACCGTGTGGCCCTGCCGTTTGAAGAAATCGAGAAACGCTTTTCGAAGGTCTTGGGTCATTGTCCTTTCGCTTTGAGGGCTTTTCCCGTCGCCGACGCGACGATGTCGCCGGCGCTGTCGCGGATTTCCGCGCGCGCCGGTATCAGCCGGCCCTTCAGATTGTCGACTTCGCCGCGCACCGAGAGCCGGTCACCGACGCGCGCGGGTTTCAGGTAGCGAACCGTCATCTCGGCCGTGACGGCGCCGACAAACTTCTGCCACGCGAGCCGGGTCATCGCTTCGTCGAGAACCGTGGCCAGGATCCCGCCGTGCACGACGTCCTTCCAGCCCTGGTGCGCCTTGGTCAAGGAGAAGTTCGCTTCGGTGACGTTGTCGCTGGTTTTCCAATCAATCTTCAGTCCGGCCGGATTGTCTGTCCCACAGACAAAACAATGGGAATCGTCGATGAGTTCGACCGATTTCAAGCCTAGTGCTTGAAGTGCCGGGTGCCCGTGAACACCATGGTGATGTTGTGCTCGTCGGCGGCCTTGATCGACTCGTCGTCGCGGATGGAGCCGCCGGGCTGAATGATAGCGGTGGCGCCCACTTCTGCGGCGGCGTCGACGGTGTCTCGAAACGGAAAGAAGGCGTCCGACGCCAGAACGAGCGCCGGACCCACGTTGAGCTTGGCGTCCTTCATCTTGCTGGCGGCGATCTTGAGCGAATCGATGCGCGACATCTGGCCGGCGCCCACGCCGACGGTCTGCGACCCGCGTGAGAGGATGATGGCGTTCGACTTCACGTGCTTGGCCACGCGCCAGGCGAAATCGAGCGAGGTGCGCTCCGCCTCGGTGGGCTGGCGCTTGGTGACCACGCGGAACTCGGAGCCGGAAATGCGGTCCGGGTCCTGCACGAGGTAGCCACCGGAAATCTTGCGGACGTCGAGGTCGTAGGGCGAGGCCAGAAGCGCGGGCTGCTCGAGCACGCGCAGGTTCTTCTTCGCCTTGAATACTTCAAGGGCCTCGGGATGGTAACTCGGCGCGATCACACACTCGAGGAAAAGCTTGTTGAGCTCCTCGGCTGTTTCCCGGTCGACGGCGCGATTGAAGCCGACGATGCCGCCGAATGCGCTCACCGGGTCGCACATGAGCGCCCAGCGGTAGGCTTCGGCCGGCGAGGCCGCCGTCGCCACGCCGCAGGGGTTGTTGTGCTTGATAATGGCGCAGACGGGATCGGTGAAGCTCGCCGCCACCTGCCAGGCCGCCTCGCAATCGAGGTAGTTGTTGAAGGAAATCTCCTTCCCCTGCAGGATGTTGGCGGAAACCACGCCCCACGCCGGCGTGCCCGACTCGCGGTAAAGGGAGGCTTCTTGGTGCGGGTTTTCGCCATAGCGCAGCTTGTTCAGGCGGCGAAGCCCAATGGAGAGCTCTTCGGGAAACTTTTCCTTCACTTCCCAACGACGGCGGAGATGGGCCGCGATGACCGAATCGTAGTGGGATGTGTGGGCGTAGGCCTTCACGGCGAGGCGCTGGCGCGTTTCCATGGAGACGCCCGTCTCCGTCTGCATCTCGGTAAGGACGGCGCCGTAATCGTCGGGGTCGCAAAGGACGAGCACGTGGCGGTAGTTCTTGGCCGCGGCGCGCAGGAGTGCGACGCCGCCGATGTCGATGTACTCCACGATTTCTTCGTCGGAAAGGGACTTGCCCTCGATGACCTTCTCGAACGGGTAGAGGTTCACCGCGATCAGGTCGAACGGTTCGATGCCGTGGCTTTCCATGGCGTTCGCGTGCTCCGGCTTGTCGGGCATGCCGAGGAGGCCGCCGAATACTTTCGGATGGAGCGTTTTCACGCGGCCGTCGAGGATCTCGGGAAATCCGGTGAGCGCGGAGACCTCGGTGACCTTGATCTCGGCCTGGCGGAGGATGGAAGCGGTGCCTCCAGTCGAGATGATGTCGGCGCCCAGGTCGGAGAGGCGATGGGCCAGGTCAACGATGCCGGCCTTTTCGGTTACGGAAAGCAGAGCCCTTTTAACAAGCGCCATCGGGGGATTCTCCTGAAATGGGGGTTTAAGAACGTCACCCCCGCGAAAGCGGGGGGCCAGAACCGGTGATGAATTCCCGCCTTCGCGGGAATGACGATCGGCGGCTAACTTAGCTTTTTAATCATGGACAGAAAAGCGTCCTCGGTGAGCACTTTAACGCCCAAGGTCTGGGCCTTTTTGAGCTTCGAACCGGCGGCGTCGCCGGCCACCAGGAAGTCGGTTTTGGCCGACACCGAGCCCGTGGCCTTGCCGCCCATCGTCCGAACCAGCCGCTCGGCTTCCTCGCGCGTCATTTTCGTCAGCTCGCCGGTGAACACGACCGTTTTTCCAGAAAGTCGGGCGCTGGCGTTCGGATCGGCCTTGTAGCGCGGGTCCACGCCCAGCTTGCGTAGTTTCTTCAAGGTTTCCCGCACGCGCGGCAACTGGAAGAACTGACGGATGGAGCTGGCGATCACCGGGCCCACGTCATAGGCGCGGGTGAGCTCGTCCTCGCTCGCGTTCTCGAGCGTTTCCAGGTCCTTGAAGCGTTCGGACAGCGTGAATGCGGTCTTTTCCCCCACGTCGGGAATGCCGAGGCCGTAGATGAGCCGCTCGAGCGGCTGCTTCTTGGCCTTCTCGATCGCTTTCACCAGGTTCCCGGCGCGTTTCTCGGCGAACAGCTCGAGCTTGAGAAAATCGTCCTGCGTCAGCGTGAAGATGTCGGAAACGTCCTTGAGGCCAGGCGCATCGAGGAGCTGCTGCACGACGGCCTCTCCCATGCCTTCGATGTCCATCGCGTCGCGGCTGGCGAAGTGGATGACGCTCCGGGCGATCTGCACGGGGCAGTTGAGGTTCATGCATCGAAGCGCCACTTCGCCCTCAATGCGACTGACCGGCGTTTCGCAGGCGGGGCATCTTGTCGGCGGAATCACTTTCTTTTCTTGGCCGGTGCGCTTCTCTGGCAAGACCTTTACGACTTTCGGGATCACTTCGCCCGCGCGCTCGATAACAACGGTGTCACCCACGCGCAGGTCGAGGCGCTCCACCTCGTCGTAGTTGTGAAGCGTCACGTTGGAAATGGTGACGCCGCCGCATGGCACGGGATCGAGCTGCCCGGCGGGCGTGATCACGCCGGTGCGCCCGACCGAGTGAATCACGTTGAGAACCTTCGTCGTCGCCTGCTTGGCGGCGAACTTGTAGGCGAAGGCCCAGCGCGGCGATTTGGCGGTGAAGCCGAGTTCGCGCTGCTGGGTGATGTCGTTGATGCGCGCCACGGCGCCGTCGATCTCGAATGACAGCCGGTCGCGTGTTTCGTTGAGTTTGAGCGCGACCTTCAGCGCGTCATCGATCGTCTTGACGATGGTGAGTGGCCGGGCGATGGGCACGCCCGCCGCTTCGCAGGCATCGAGAAATTCCGTGTAGGTTGTGAAGTCCAACCCTTCCAGGTCTCCGTAGGAATGCGCCATGAACCGGAGCGGGCGCTGGGCGGTGAGCGACGGGTCTTTCTGTCGGAGGCTGCCGGCGGCGAAATTGCGCGGGTTGGCGAACGGCTCCTTCCCGTCGGCCACCAGGGCCTCGTTCATTTTTAGGAAGTCGGCCACGTTCATGAACACTTCGCCGCGCACCTCGAACCTCTTGAACGGCTTCCCTTTCAGCTTGAGTGGAAGAGACCGGATGGTCCGCGCATTGAGCGTCACGTCCTCTCCGGTGGTGCCGTCGCCGCGGGTGGACGCTTCGGTCAGCACGCCGTTCTCATAAATGACGGACATCGAGAGCCCATCGATCTTCGGATTGACCACGAACTCGACCTTGCGGTCCTCGCCGATGATTCTCCGCGCGCGTTCGAGCCACTCGCGCACTTCCTCTTCGGAATAGGTGTTGTCGAGCGAGAGCATCGGCACGCGGTGACGCACCTGGTCGAACGAGGAGACGGGCTTTCCCCCCACGCGGCGCGTGGGCGAGTCGGGCGTGGCGATGGCGGGAAACTGGGTCTCGAGGTCGGCGAGTTTGCGGTAAAGGCGGTCGTACTCGGCGTCCGATATTTTTGGACGGTCGAGGACGTAGTAGGCGTGATCGTGTCGGCGGAGTTCCTCGCGGCGCTTCTCCGCGTCCGCTTCAATCTTTTTTAGGTTTTCGCTCATTCTTGATGCGGTCGAGAATGCCATTGACGAACTTGCCCGAGTCGGGCGTGGAAAATGTTTTCGCGATCTCGACGGCCTCGTCGATGATCACCGAGACGGGCGTGTCGAGCTCGAAAATGATTTCGTAAGCGCCGAGGCGCAGCAGGTTGCGGTCGAGGGCCGCCATGCGGCTCATCTCCCAGTTCTGCGCGTATTTCACGATCAGCTCATCTAGCTGCTTGATCTCCCTGAGCGCGCCCGCGGCCAGCGCTTCGGCGAACTCTTTCCCCTTGTCGTCGAGTCCGCCGCCGCGGACGAGCGAGCGAAAGGCACGCTGTTCGGGCATGTCGGAGATGTCGGCGAGGTAGAGGGCCTGCAGGGCGAACTCTCGGCCTTTGCGGCGTGAACCCATGGTTAGATCCGTCTGGCGCGGCTGAACGCGATCATTTCGAGCGCGGCGCGGGCCATTTCCTTTCCACGATCGAGCGCGCCGGGACGCGTTCTCTCGCGGGCCTGTTTTTCATTTTTTGGCGTAAGCACGCCGAAGATAACCGGGACGCCGGTCTCCAGCGACACCTGGCCGACGCCGACGGCGGCCCAGGTGGAAACATAAAGGTCGTGCGTCGTGTCGCCCTTGATCACGCAGCCCAGGCAGATGACGGCGTCGTAGCGGCGGGACTTCGCGAGCTTCTTGGCGGCATAGGGAAGCTCGAACGCGCCGGGCACCCAGGTCGGTGATGTTCTTGCTTCGGACGCCGGACTTGAGGAGTTCCCGGCGGCAAAGGTTGAGGAGGGCGCCGGTGATCTCTTCATTGAAGCGAGCCGCGGCGACGGCGATGCGTATCGATGCGTTGTTGTTTTTCATTTTCCGAGGAGGTGTCCCAGTTTGCGTTTTTTCGTCGCCAGGTAGCGGGCGTTGATCGGGTTGGCGTCGACGATGAGCGGAATGCGGCGCGTGATGGTGAGGCCGTAACCGTCGAGCCCGACCACCTTGCGGGGGTTATTTGTGATGAGATGAATGGTGGAGAGGCCCAGGTCGCTCAGGATCTGCGCGCCGATGCCGTAGTCGCGAAGGTCGGCCGGGAAGCCCAGCTTGAGGTTCGCCTCCACGGTGTCGAGGCCGCCGTCCTGCAAAACATAGGCGTGCAGCTTGTTCATGAGCCCGATGCCGCGCCCTTCCTGGTGCATGTAGAGCACCACGCCGCGCTGGGCCTGGCTGATGAGGATCATGGCGCTGCGAAGCTGCTCGCCGCAATCGCAGCGGAGCGATTCGAGGACGTCGCCGGTGAAGCACGATGAGTGAACGCGCACGGGAACGTCTTTCTTGCCTCCCACGTCCCCTTTGACCAGCGCCACGTGGTGCTCGCCAAGAACGGTATCCTCGTAGAGATGGAGATTGAACTCGCCGAAACGCGTGGGCAGGCGCGTGGTGACGAGGCGCTTCACGAGTTTCTCGTGGGTGCGGCGGTAGCCGATCAGGTCCCGGATGGTGATGAAGGCGATCTTGTGGCGCCGGGCGATGCGCTTGAGCTCGGTCATGCGCGCCATCGATCCGTCGGGGCTCATGATCTCGCAGATGACGGCGGCCGGCGCCAGGCCGGCGAGACGCGCCAGGTCGACGCCCGCTTCCGTGTGGCCCGTGCGGACCAGCACGCCGCCGTCGCGCGCGCGCAGCGGAAAAACATGCCCGGGCTTGGCCAGGTCTTCGGCGCGCGTGTGGTTGTCGAGGAGCGCCTTGATTGTCTTCGCGCGGTCGGCGGCGGAGATGCCGGTGGAGGTCCCTTTCTTCACGTCGACGCTGACCGTGAAGGCCGCTTCGCGCAGTTCGCTGTTGACGTTCACCATCGGCGCGAGGCCGAGGTTGTCGAGGCGCTCGCCCATCATGGGCACGCAGATCAGGCCGCGCCCGTACTTGGCCATGAAGTTGATCGCCGCGGGCGTCACTTTCTCTGCGGCCATCACGAAGTCGCCCTCGTTCTCGCGGTCGGGATCGTCAACGACGATGATGATCTCGCCCGCGCGAATGCGGCGGATGGCGTCGGGTATGGAAGCAAATTCGTTTTTCATTTCTTCTTCAGGTACTTGGCGACGTACTTGCCGATGATGTCGGCTTCAAGATTCACCCGGTCGCCGATTTTCATTCGGCCGAGCGTGGTGTGGTCCAGCGTAAAAGGAATCAGCGCCGTGGAGAACGCGCCTTTCTTAAGCCCCGCCGAGGTCAGGCTCACGCCGTCCACGGTGATGGAGCCTTTCGACACGACATACGGCATGATCTCATTTGGGGCTTCGAACCAGAGGGTCTTCATGTCGCCCTGGGAAATAATTTTTGAGAGTTTTCCGACGCCGTCCACGTGTCCCTGGACGATGTGGCCGCCCAGGGCCTGATTCATGGTCAACGCGGTCTCGATGTTGACGGGAGACCCCACCGGGAGGCGGCCGAGCGTGGTCTTCTCGAGCGTCTCGGGAGACAGGTCAAACGACAGTTCGTGGGTCCGGCCCATTCCCATCCGGCGCGTCACCGTGAGGCAAACGCCGTTCACCGCGACGCTGTCGCCCAACGCGACCTTTGCCCCGGAGCGCTTCACCGAGATCTCGCGCGCGGTCCGGCGCGTGAGCGCTCCGACTTCCTGAATGAGGCCTGAAAACATTACGCCCGTTCCCGGCGCACGAGAGCATGAACCATCAGGTCGTTGCCGACCCGCGACGTGGAGAGGATGGCCAGTCGCCGGGCGGATGGGAGCCGAGCGTAGCCTTCGCCGCCCACGGGCGTCGGCGCGGCCTTGCCGCCCACGAGAAGAGGAGCGATGAAAAAGATGGTTTCATCCACGAGGTCATTCTTCACAAAATTCCACGATGTCTCGCCGCCACCTTCCAGAAGAAGCTGAGAGACTCCGAGTTTCGCCAATTCCTTGAGAGCTGACTTGAGGTCGAGGACCCGACGTTTTTCGGTGACGCGAACGACGCGAACGCCGCGGCGCGCGAGCGCAGTGGCGCGTCTTTCGCTCGCTCCCATGCCGGCGATGACCGCGGTGGGAGCAACGCGGGTGTTAAAAATCTGGAGCGACGGATTGAGCTTGAGGTCGCGGTCGATCACCACTCGAAGCGGGTTGCGGCCCATGCCGTGGCTGGTCAGCAGCGGATTGTCCGCAGTGGCGGTGCGGCCCCCCACCAGGACGGCGTCGCTGTCCGAGCGAAGGCGGTGGACGAGACGGCGGGCGGGTTCTCCGGTGATCCACTGGGAGTGAAGTGTCTGGGTGGCCGTCTTGCCGTCCAGGGACATGGCGGCTTTGTAGATGACGTGCGGGCGGCGACGGGTGACCCACGTGATGAAGGCGCGGTTGAGGTGGGTGGCGGCGGCTTTCTCGATGCCCACGGTGACCTGGATTCCGGCGCGGCGAAGAGCGGCGGCGCCACGTCCGGCCACTTTTGGGAAAGGGTCCAGCATGGCAATGTGGACGTGTTTGAGGCCGGCGCGAATGACTTCGGGAGCGCAGGGGCCGGTTTTGCCCCAGTGCGTGCAGGGCTCGAGGGTGACATACATGTCGGCGCCGCGGGCGCGGGCGCCGGCCTGGCGGAGCGCGTGAACTTCCGCATGCGGTCCGCCGAAGAGCGAGTGGAAGCCCTCGGCAATGATCTCGCCTTTCTTGACGATCACACAGCCGACGCAAGGGTTTGGGCTCACGCGGCCCTTTCCTTTGGCCGCGAGGGTGAGCGCCCGTTGCATAAAGACGATGTCTTGGGGCTTCATGGGAAAGATCCACTTCGTCGCACCCGCGAAAGCGGGTGCCCCATTCCAGGATTCCCGCTTTCGCGGGAATGACGATTCGCTAGAGAAGGTCTATTTAAGGTCGACGGCGGGCTTGAAGCTGGGATTGCGGCGGACGACGCGAGCGTGCATCTTCTTGACCGATTTCATCCCTTTCTTCGTGAGCGTCTTGAGCGCGCGGGCGGTCGCCTTCACGGTGATCCACCGGTTCTCTTCCGGAACAAAGATCCGCTTCTCGGTGAGATTCGGTTCCCAACGGCGGCGCGTGTGGCGGTTTGAATGAGAGACATTGCTGCCAGTTTGCGGCCCCACGCCGGTCAGTTCGCATCGTTTCGACATTGAAAACTCCCGTTTCTATTATTTAGATTATTGACGGGACCGTGCGCTCCACGGTCCTGTTAAAAAAAAAGAACGCCTTCGGGAGGCGCTCAATCGAGGAAGAGATCGTAGCAAAAAAGTTTTGGGCGAACGAGGCCTATTTGGTCCGCCGACGGTCTTGCTCGACCCGCCAGGCGAAAACGGGCAGCCGAATCATGCGGTCGAATCGCGATGGTTCCTGCAGAAGACGGAAAAACCACTCGAGCCCCAGCTTCCGCATAAGGGCGGGGGCCCGTTGCAGGCGTCCCGCCCAGACGTCGAAGCTTCCGCCCACCCCCATGTAGAGGCCGGCCGGGAGGCGCTCGCGAAGGCGGTGCACCCAGCGCTCCTGGCGGGGCGAGCCGAGGGCGACGAGCACAAGGCGCGCGCCGCTGGCGGCGATCTCATCGATCAGGCCGCTCTCGTCGGAGTCTCGGAAAAAGCCGTCGTGGATGCCGGTAACCGCCAGCCCCGGGACCTTTACGCGAAGGGCCTTCCCGGCCGCCTCGGCCACTCCCGGCGCGGCGCCGAGCAGGAAGACGGTTTGGCCGTTCCGGGCTGCTTCCAGGCAAAGGTCGAGCGCCAGCTCAACGCCGGGCAGTCGTGGCAGGGAAGGTTGCCCCAGGCGCCCCGCCGCCCATACGAGCCCCACGCCGTCGGCCGTGACGAGCTCGGCGGCCTGGCAGGCTTCTTCCAGAGCGGGGTCCCTTCGCACATCCAAGGCGAGGAGGGCGTTTGCGGTGATGAGGAGCGCGGGGCTGCTTCCCATCATGAGTTCGCGGGCGCGCCTCAAAACGGCTGACGGATCCAGCGCGTCCACGCGGACGCCCAGAACATAGGCCGACGTCGCTGAGGTGTGGGTGCTAGGCGCTGGCGGGAGCTGGCTCAACGGGCGCTTCCTGGGCCAACTTCTTCGACAGACGCGCCGAGAGCACCTTGGAGACGCCGAGCTCTTCCATCGTCACGCCGTAGAGCGTGTTGGCGGCTTCCATGGTGCGCTTGTTGTGCGAGATCAAGATGAACTGGGAGTTCTCGCTAAAGGTCTTGATCATGTCGACGTACCGGAGGACGTTCGCTTCGTCGAGCGGCGCATCGACTTCGTCGAGGAGCGCGATCGGCGCGGGGCGGACCATGAAGAACGCGAACAGGAGCGCGATGGCGGTGAGTGCCTTCTCGCCGCCCGAAAGCAGGGAAATGTGCAGGAGCTTTTTGCCGGGCGGCTGACAGTAGATGTCGATGCCGGTGTTGAGGATGTCGGTCTCGTCGGTGAACTTGAGGTCGGCCTCGCCGCCCTGAAAAAGCTTTCCGTAAAGAGCGCGGAAATTCTCGCGGACCTTATCGAAGGTTTCCCGGAAGTGTTCGCGGGTGGTCGCGTTGATCTTCTGGATCACCTGTTTCAGGTCTTCCTTCGCCTTCACGAGGTCGTTCTGCTGGTTGAGCAGGAAGGTGTTCTTCTCGACGAGCTCTTCATATTCCTGCGGCGCGGCCAAGTTGATCGGGCCCATGCCGCCCACGCGTTTCTTGAGCTTGTCGAGCGTTTCGGCGTCGGCCTGCGCGGGTTTAAACCAGTCGCGCGCGGTTTCCACGGTCATCTCATACTGCTCCTGAAGCTTGCCGATGGTGACTTCCACGCGGCTCTTGAGCGTCGTTTCCCGGAGCAGTTCCGTCTGGGCGGCTTCCTGCGCGAAGGAGAGCGCCGAACGTACGCCGGTGAGCCGCTCGGACGCGATCTGGATTTTCTCCGACAGGCCGGCGCGCGTCTGCTGGATTTTGGCGCAGGCCTCCGCGGCCTCGTTGCGCCGGGCGAGAGAGGATTGCACCAGCTCCGCCGCTTCTGCCTGGGCGGCGCGCGCGATTTCCACCTGCTGCGCCACGCGGCCAATGGATTCGGTCTGACGGGCGATACTGGCCTGCACTCCATTGAGCTCGCGTTCGGTGTGCTGAAGAACCGAGGCCTGCCAGGTCATCTTGTCCTGGAACGCGCGGTGGCGCTCCTGCTGGGCCGACAGGTCGGCCTGCGACTTGGCGTGCGCCTGCTGAAGATCGGTCAGTTCCTGCTGAAGGACGTCGAGCTGGCCATGGTCGTCCTTCTCGCGCTCCTGGAGCGTGTTGAAGCGCGTCACGGCTTCCTCGCAAAGCACTTGGGCCTTCACCCTGTCGTTCTGCGCCTGGGCAAAATCCATCTCGATGATCTGCTGTTCCTCGCGGACGATCTGGCACTTCCTCGTCCAGCGGACCGCCTCTTCCTCGGCAAGCTCGAGGCGCACGCGCACCTCGTTAAGCTCGCGAAGCGAGGCTTCGCGGTCGATGGACGCGGAAGCCAGGGCGGCCTCGATGTCGATCAACGACCGCTCAAATTCCGCTTTTTCGGTCTCGCGGCTCGTGAGGGAGTCCTCGAGTTCCGGGAGACGGTGGAGCGTGTGCGACTGCCACTTCGACGGATCGACTCCGCCGTTGACGACGGCGCTTCCGTAGACATTCGTGCCTTGCACGACCATCTTGTCGCAGATCACGCGAAGGATCGATTCGTAGCGTTCGTCACAACGCAGGCGCGTGATGAGAGGAACGCCGGTGGACATCTCGGCGATGAAGTCGGCCCGGTTGAGGCGCGGCAGGCGCTCGAGGATCCAGATGCGGGCGCGGCCCTTCCCCCGCTCACGCAGGAAAGTCACGGCGCGTTCGGCGTCGTCGGCGGAATCGGCGACGAGATCACCGAGATGTTCACCGATCGTCGACGCCACCAGGTCGCGGTCGGCGTCTCCGCACTGGATCAGGCGGCCGAGCGGGCCATTGATGCCGGGCATGCCTTCGGCGATGACGGCCTGGGCGCCGGCCATGTACGGGTCTTCGGTCTGCTGATCGCGAATGGAGGAGATGCGGCCCTTCAGGCGGGCGATGTCTTCGGCGCTGGTCATGAGGCGGGCGCGAAGGTCTTCGCGCTCGGCGGTCGTGGACTGGATGCGATGGGTGAGAGCGTCGAGCTGTTTGGCGCTCGATCCGGCCTGCCCGCGCAGGTCCTGCGCCTGGGCCTCGGCGGCCGCCTGCGCTTTCTGCGCCTCCTCGAGCTGCCCCTGAGAGCGAAGGCGCTCCTTGGAGAAATTTTCCACCTGGTTCTCGAGGCGGGCGGCGTCGGACGTGAGATTCGAAATCTGCTGCTGGGTTCGCGCGCGTTCCTGCGCGCGGTCGAGGATGAGGTCGCGGGCTTCCTTCACCTCGTGTTTCTTCTTCTCGAGATTGCCGAGCGCCGCTTTGAAGCCGGCCTCGGATTGCGAGAAATCGGTCTCGACGCCGCCGCCCTGCTCGCGCAGCGTGTCAAGGGCGCCCTGCTGATCCACCCTCTGGCGCTGCAGTTCCTGGATACGGCCTTCCTCGCGCTGGATGTTCTCATGCGCGCTGGCGTTCTGCTGCCCCAGCTCCGTCTCGCGGCGGCGGGCATTCTCAATGCGTTCCTGGCCGATCTTCACGTCTGAGTCGATGGCGTTCAAAACCTGGTTGGCGGAAAGCAGTTCCTCTTCCAGACGCGTGAGCGCGGTGCGGTGCTCGGACAGCTCCGCATCGAGCGTGTGGGTCTCGGTGTTGCGCGCTTCGGCTTCGCGCTGGGCGGCGTCAAGGCGCTCGCGAATTCCGGTCATTTCCGTCGTGGCGGATTCAAGCTGGAAAAGCCAGTCGGCGATCTCGACGTTCTTCAGTTCCTCTTTCACGCGCTGGTAGGTCTTCGCCTTGTTGACGGCGTTCTCGAGCTTGCGGATTTGCTCGGACGTGACGGACACGATGTCCGACAGACGGGAGAGGTCGATCTCGACTCGTTCGAGTTTGCGCAGCGCTTCTTCGCGGCGGGCGCGGTACTTCGAAACGCCGGCGGCTTCTTCAAAAAGTTCGCGGCGCTCTTCGGGCTTCGCCTGCAGGATCCATTCCACCTTCCCCTGCTCGAGGGATGAGTAGCCGTCCTCGCCCATGCCGGTGTCCAGGAACAGTTCCTTGATGTCGCGCAGGCGGCACTGCGTCTTGTTGATGAAGTACTCCGACTCGCCCGAACGGAACAGGCGGCGGGTGATGGAGACGTCACTGAAATCGATGGGAAGGCGTTTGTCGTTGTTATCGAAGGTGAGGGTGACGTCGGCCAGGTTCTGCGGCGGGCGTGAGCCCGAACCGTTGAAGACGACGTCCATCATGGCCGTGGATCGAAGGGATTTGGCGGACATCTCTCCCAGGCACCAGCGGATGGCGTCGATGATGTTGGACTTTCCGCATCCGTTGGGTCCGACGACGGCCGTTACTCCGGGTTCAAAATCAAGTTTTATGGTGTCGGCGAAGGACTTAAAACCGTGGATTTCGAGGCGTTTAAGATGCATGGGCGGGGTGGCTCCTGTTACTACAGTTGGTAGTTCGCGGGCGTTGAATCCACAACAGGTTGTTCATTTGGCGCAGACATTGTAGTCGCAGGGGGCAGGGAGAAGCAAGAACTAACAGCCCAAAGCCAAAAAAAACCCCGTTCGCCGGAGCGAACGGGGTTTTTCCCTAGCCGTGTGTGGGCTGGTTACTTCGGCGTGATCTTGATGGCGAGGACGGGACAGACGCTCTCACATGCCATGCAGAAAATGCAGGCTTCTTCTTTGGCGGGAGCGGCCTTCTTCTCGGATACCGGGTGACCGGGCGTGTCGCGCCATTCGAAAACGTTCTCGGGGCAGGCGTCGAAGCAGGCGCCGTCGGCAAGGCAGATGTCGTAGTCGACAGCGACCCAGGTGCCATGGATGCCGAGGACGGCCGGCGGATTGACAGGACCCCAAATCTGATAGCCCTCCGGGGCGGTGCCGACGACTTGCCGGTTGGTTTGAAAATCTGGATCGATCGCAGCCATTAGGTAAACCTCCGTGTAAAAGTGTGCTTCAGATTACAAATTACTCAATTGAGTCAAAACAAATTCAATTTTAGCCGACGGCGGCTCCCTGCTTCTCAAGTTCTTTCTTGATGGCGGGAAGGATCTCTTTGAAGTCCCCCTGCACCGAGAAGGTGGCGAGCTTCATGAGCGGCGCTTCGGCATCCTGGTTGATGCACACGATGGTCTCGGACGAGTTCATGCCGGCGAGATGCTGGATCTGGCCCGAGATGCCGACGGCGATGTAAAGCTTGGGGCGAACGACGCGGCCCGTGAGTCCGATCTGGTGACGGTAGGGAATCCATCCCGCGTCCACCGCGCGCCGGCTGGCGCCCACGGCGCCGCCCAGAACCTTCGCGAGGTCGGCGAGCGGTTTGAAACCGTCCGCGCCGCCGACGCCGTAACCGCCGGCCACGACGATGTTCGCCGCGGAAATGTCCACTTCTTCCTCGGTCTCCGGCTCCCAGCGCACGAAGCGCTCGCGCGCCTTGTACTTCGCCGGGTCCACGGGAACCTTGACCACTTCGCCGGAACGGCCCGCTTCACGCGCGCCGGCCGGGAAGGCCATGGGGCGAACGGTCGCCATTTCAGGGCGGTGACCGCGGATGCAGAGAATGGTTGCCATGAGCGTGCCGCCGAACGACGGGCGAATGGCATTGAGCACGCCACCCTTTTCCTTGTTGATCTGAAGCTCAGTCACGTCGGCGGTGATGCCGGTGTTGGCGAGGACGGCCACGCGGCTGGCGAATGAGCGGCCAATGATCGAGGCGGGCATGAGAAGCTTATTGGGCTTCTCCTTCACAAGGAGATCCACCAGGATGTTGGCGTAGAGTTCGTCGACGAAATTCTCGAGAGAGTCGTGCTCGAGAACATACACCTTGTCGGCGCCGTGCTCGAAGAGGTCTTTCGCATACTGCGTGACGTTTTTGCCGATGATGACCGCGCAAAGCTTTTCGCCGAGATCGGCCGCGAGGCCCTTGGCGACGCCGAGAAGTTCGAAGGCCGTGGGCATCATCTTGCCGTGGCGCATTTCAGCGTAGACCCAGACGTCCTTGTGGGTCGTCGGTTCGATCGGGATGGCGAGAATGTTTTGTTCGTTGGATGACATGGTCGTGTCCTTAAATGAGGTGAAGCTCGCGCAGTTTGGCGACGAGGTTCTTGGCTTTTTCTTCCGGGCTGTTGCCGCTGATGCTCACGCCGCCGGTTTTCATCGGGGGACGGAAGCTTTTCGCGACGATCGTCGGGGAACCCTTGAGGCCCACGCAGGCCATGTTGGCGCCAATGGCCGCGCCGTCCCACTTCGGGATCTCGGCGGCTTTGGCCTTCATTTTGCCCTTGAGCGACGGCACGCGCGGCTCATTGATTTCCTTCACGACGGCGATGACCGCGGGAAGGTCCATCTGGAGGACATCGGAGCCGTCTTCCATCATGCGATGAACGGTGATCGTTCCGCCCTTGCCGATGCCGTTGGACTTCACGTCCTCAACCTTGCGGACGTAAGCGACGTTCGGGAAGTCGAGCCAGGCGCCCAGTCCCGGGCCGATGTGGCCGGTGTCGCCGTCGTTGGTCTGCTTGCCGCAGATGACGAGGTCGACGGGCTTGAATTCTTTGGCGATTTTCTCGATGCCTTTGAAAATGGTGTAGGAGGTCGCCCAGGTGTCGGCGCCCGCGAACTCGCGGCCGCAGATGTGAAAGCCCTGGTCGGCGCCGCGGGCGATGGCATCGCGCAGCGCCTGTTCGGCCTGGGGCGGGCCCATGGTGATGACTGAAACGGTGGTGTCTCCGCCGACGCGTTCCTTGATGCGGACCGCTTCCTCGATGGCGTACTCGTCGAAGGGATTGATCGCGGCGGCCATACCCTCGCGCTTGAGGGTGCCGGTGACCGGGTCGATCTGAACGTTATCGGTGGCCGGTGTCTGTTTAATACAAGTGACGATATGCATGGATCGAATGAACCTCGGATTTATTCAATTTGCTTGAGGGGCGGGCACGTACGTCGGTGGACGAGCTACCGTCAAGGACCAACGGACATTACCTGTTTTTCCCCCGCCGTCGCAAGATAACGGTTTTAGGCCTTCTGGCTGGCCAATTCCTTCGTGATCATGGCGCCAATCTCGTTGCGCTGAATCTGGTTGGTGCCTTCGTAGATCTGCGTGATCTTCGCGTCCCGCATGAACTTCTCGATCGGGAAGTCGCGCATATAGCCGACGCCGCCGGCCAGCTGCACGCAGTCGGTGGTGACCTTCATGGCCATGTCCGAGCAGTACAGCTTCACCATGGCCGACTCTTTGGTCCAGCGGCGCCGGGTGTTCTTACGGAACACGTCGGCGACGAACTCTCCAGACTTCTCGGCCTCGTCCCACGACTTCACAAACGTGGAGTCCATTCCGCGAGCGACGCCGTAGAGAAGCGAACGGCCGGCCTCGATGGCGGTGGCCATATCGGCGATCATGTGCTGGCTTGACTGGAAGGAGAGAACGCTCTGACCGAACTGGCGGCGTTCGCGGGCATAGGCGAGGGTCTCGTCGAACGCGCCCTGCGCGATGCCGAGCGCCTGGGAGGCGACGCCGGGACGGGAAAGGTCGAACGTCGCCTGCGCGACGAAGAGGCCCTTTCCTTCTCCGCCGATGAGATTCGCGGCGGGAACGCGGCAGTTCTCGAAGTAAAGCTCATACGTGTTTGAAGCGCGGATGCCCATTTTCTTTTCCTTCTTGCCGAAGGTGAAGCCCGGAGTGCCCTTCTCGATCACGAAGCAGCTCACGCCGCGGGCGCCGCGGGCGGGGTTCGTCGAGAAGAAGACCGTGTAGATCTCGGCGGCTTCGCCGTTCGAGCAGAAGTTCTTGATGCCGTTCAGGATGTAGTGGTCGCCGTCTTTCTTGGCGGTGGCCTGCGTGGCGGTGGCATCGGAGCCAGCCGAAGGCTCCGTGATGCAGAACGCGCCGAGTTTTTTGCCGGACGCGAGGTCGGGAAGGAAGCGCTTTTTCTGTTCGGGCGTTCCGTAGAGAATGATCGGGAAGGCGCCGAGAGCAGAGGCCGCGAGCGACAGGGCGATGCCGCCGCAGAAGCGCGAGAGCTCTTCGGTGGCGAGCACGAGCTCGAATCCGCCGCCGCCGAGTCCGCCGTAGTTCGGGTGGATGTAGACGCCGAAGAGGTCGGCCTTGCGAAGTTCATCGACGACCGACCACGGAAATTTCTCGTGCTCGTCGGCTTCCATGCGAATGGGTTTGATGAACTTTTCGCCGATCTCGCGGGCCGTGTCGATGATCGCCCGCTGCTCTTCGCTCAAATTGTAATCCACTGTGTCCTCCTGACTGGTTGTTGTGCGGAAATGAAAAATCGTGCGGCGTTAAGCGCTCTTGAGCGCCTTCAAAGCTTCTTTCGCGGCGAGCTGCTCGGCTTCCTTCTTTGAACGGCCTTCCCCTCTCCCGAGAATGCGCTTGTTGATTCTCACTTCCAGCGTGAACTTCTTCTCGTGATCCGGGCCGCTTTCTCCCACGACGATGTAAAGCGGCGGCGTCTTGTACTTCTTCTGCACGACCTCCTGCAGTTTGCTCTTGAAATCGTTCTCGACGATTCGCTTCTTCTTGGCCAGATGCCGAAGAATGAAGCGTTGGGCGATCTGGAAGCCCTGATCGAGAAAGATGGCGCCGACGAGCGATTCGTAGACGTTTCCGAGCAGGCTTTCGCGCTTGCGCCCGCCGGTGGCTTCCTCGCCCTGACTCAGGAAAAGATATTGGCCCAACTGCAGGTCTTCGGCCCAGGAGCTGAGATTGGCGCGAGAGACGATCTGAGACTTCATCTTCGAGAGTTTCCCCTCGTCCACCGAATCGAAACGCTTAAAGAGCCAGTGGGCGACGACGGCCGAGATGATGCTGTCGCCGAGAAACTCCATGCGCTCGTTATTCGCCGTGGCGCCGTGCTCGATCGAGTACGACTTATGGGTGAAGGCTTCTTCGAGCAGTTTAGGGTTCTGAAATTTTACGCGGACTTTTTTTTCGATCTGTCCAAGATCAGGCGTTGTCATACTTCTTAACGACGAGGACCGCGTTGTGGCCGCCGAAGCCCAGCGAGTTGGAGAGCGCGCAGCGGATTTCTCCGGGACGCGCGGTGTTGGGGACGTAATCGAGGTCGCATTCCGGGTCGGGCGTCGAATAGTTGATCGTCGGGTGGATGAGGTCGTTCTCCATACACAGGAGGGTGGCGATCAGCTCCGCGCCTCCCGCGGCGCCGAGCATGTGGCCCGTCATGGACTTCGTCGAAGAGATCGGAATTTTGCGGGCGCGCTCGCCCAGGGCCGCCTTGATGACGGCGGTCTCGGTCTTGTCGTTGAGCGGAGTCGAGGTGCCGTGCGCGTTCACGTAGTCGATGTCGTCGGGGCCGACGCCGGCGTCCTTCATCGCGAGCTGCATGGCGCGGACGGCCGCCTTAAGCTCGGGGCTGGGAGCCGTGATGTGGTAGGCGTCATCGGTCGCGCCGTATCCGGCGAGTTCGGCATAAATCTTGGCGCCACGCTTCTTGGCGTGCTCCTCGGTCTCGAGGACCACGATGCCGGCTCCTTCGCCCATGACGAAGCCGGAACGCTTGGCGTCGAACGGGCGGCTCGACTGGCCGGGATTGTCATTGAAGTCGAAGGTGAGGGCCTGGGCCTGGGCGAAACCGGCCATGCCGAGAGGCGTGATCGCGCCTTCGGTTCCGCCGGCGATCATCACGTCGGCGTCGCCGTAACGCATGTGCCGAAGCGCCGCGCCGATCGCGGAGTTCGCCGTCGCGCAGGCCGACGATACGGAGTAATTCGGACCGACGAAGCCGAACTCGATCGCGATCTCGCCGGGGGCGATGTTCGTGATGAGCATCGGAATAAGGAAGGGTGAGACGCGGTTGATGCCTTTTTCCAGGAGGACCGAATGCTGCGCTTCAATCGTCGGAAGCCCGCCGATGCCCGAGCCCACGATGACGCCGCAGCGCTCCGGGTCGACTTTCGTCACGTCGAGGCCGGAATCCTGCATGGCCATCTTCGCGGCGCCTATGGCGAACTGGGTGAACAGGTCCATGCGGCGCGCGCGCTTCTTGTCGACATACTGCGTGACATCGTAATTCTTCACGTCGGCGTGAACCTGGCAGGGATAAGTGGAAACGTCGAAGCGGGTGATGCGCGAAAAACCGTGCTTTCCCGTGGACAGCGACGCCCAGAATTCCTGTTTGTTATTGCCGATCGGGCTGACGACGCCGACGCCCGTGATGACGATTTTCTTCACTTGGATTTTTCAGTCTCCGCTGGGTATAAAAGCAAACCCGCCGGCGGCGCCCCAAAGGGTGCCACGGCGCCTGACGCAGGTTCGCAATGAGAGTGGAATTTACTTCTTGTGGGTCTTAATGTAGTCGATCGCCTGACCGACGGTCTGGATCTTCTCGGCTTCTTCGTCCGGGATTTCCATGTCAAAGGACTCTTCGAGGGCCATGACGAGCTCAACGGTGTCGAGCGAGTCGGCTCCGAGATCGTTGACGAACGATGCTTCCGGTTTCACTTCGCCGGCATCAACGCCCAACTGCTCAACGATGATGTCCTTCACTTTCTGCTCAATGTTTTCAGACATTTACACGCCTCCTGAGATATTAGACCCAGGGCTTGGGATTTGGGACCGACAAAAAAAGCTCCCAACTCCCAAGGCCTGGTGAGACTACATGTACATTCCGCCGTTGACCGACAACACCTGACCGGTAACATACGACGATTCTTCCGAAGCTAAAAAGAGCGCTGCGTTGGCGACGTCCTGGGCTTCTCCCAGCCTCTCGAGCGGAATCTGCGCCGCGAGGGCCTTCTTGACGTCGTCCGAGAGCTTGTCCGTCATGGCCGTCCGGATAAAACCGGGGGCGATGGCGTTGACCAAAATGTTTTTCTTCGAGAACTCACGAGCGCACGTTTTCGTGAGAGCGATGAGCCCGCCTTTGGACGATGAGTAATTGGCCTGGCCGGCGTTCCCCATCAGTCCGACAATGGAGGCGATGTTGATGATTCGCCCGCCGCCCGCCTTTCTCATCGGCGAAAAAACGGCCTTGGTGCAATTAAACGGACCCTTGAGGTTGACCGCGAGGACCGCGTCCCATTCGGCATCGGACATGCGGAGCAATAAATTGTCCTTGGTGATGCCGGCGTTGTTGACCAATATATCAATTCTTCCAAACGTGTCAACAACGCGCTTCATTCCGGCCTCGACGTCATCAATCTTGGTGACATCGACGCGTCCACCCTGCGTCTCGACGTTGAATTTGGCCTTGATCTCGTCGGCCGTTTTCTTCACGGTCTCTTCGTTCACGTCCCACAACGCGAGCTTGCAGCCCTGAGCGGCGTAGGTCTCCGCGATGGTGCGGCCGATGCCCTGCCCCCCACCCGTGATGACCGCTACCTTGTCCTTGAGTCTCATGAAATAGGTCCCCCTGCAAATAGTTTCTCGATGCCTTCGGCATCATCAGTGGCGGCCACCGTCTTCTTCCGGTCCAGCTTCTTGGCCATCGTGCTGAGCACGCGGCCCGAACCCACTTCAATGAAAGCTTCAGCGCCAAGTTCGTTCAGGCCCTTCATCGACTCGTGCCATCGTACCGGATGGTCGATCTGTTGGAAAAGCTTTTTCTTGAAGTCGCCGGCGGCGGTGGTGGGCGCGGCGTCGACGTTGGTGAGCACAGGAACGGACGCGTCGCGAAACGAAGCGGCGTCGAGGCACACGTTCATCTGGGCGGCGGCATCGCTCATGAGCGGCGAATGAAATGCGCCGCTGACGTTGAGCTGAACGACCTTCGCGGCTCCCGCCGCGGTCGCAAGCTCCATGGCCTTCGCAACGGCGGCGGCCTCTCCGGAAATGACGATCTGGGATTCTGAGTTGTAGTTGGCGGGAGCGCACACGCCTGAGGCGGACGCCTCACGGCAGACGGCCTCGAGTTTCTCCGCATCGAGCCCGATGATGGCGGCCATGGCGCCGGGCCTGGCTTTCCCCGCTTCACTCATGATACGCCCGCGTTCTTTCACGAGCTTGAGGCCGGTTTCGAAATCGATTGCGCCGGCCGCGTAGAGAGCGGAGTATTCCCCCAGAGAATGACCGGCGGTCCAGTCGGCCTTGAGTCCGCGCTCCCGGAGCTGTTCAAGAGCCATGGCGCTGGCCACGTAAAGGGCTGGCTGGGTAATGGCCGTGTCTTTCAAGCGGTCGTCCGGGCCTTCAAACATGATCTTCGAGAGATCAAAGCCAAGGACGGCGTCTGCGCGCTCGGCGATTTGCCGGGCTTCGGGCGAGGCACTGGCCGCGGCCTTTCCCATGCCGATGGCCTGGGAACCCTGGCCCGGAAACAGAAAAGCGATTTTTACCATTCGATGACCACCGCGCCCCAGGTCAGCCCTGCGCCGAAAGCGATGAGTTCAACGAGGTCGCCCGATTTCAGTCGACCCTCGCGTCGTGCCTCATCGAGCGCGACGATGGTGGTGGCGGCCGACATGTTGCCGTACTTGTGAATGTTGAGGAAAATCTTGTCGGCGGCCAGGTGCATTCTCTTTCCCACCGACTCAATGATTCGGAGGTTGGCCTGGTGCGGGATCAGCAGAGCGAGGTCGGCTGACGTTTTGCCGGCTTTTTCAAGCGCGCGATTGGCCGTTTCCACCATGCGCGTGACGGCGTGCTTGTAGACCTCTTTTCCATCCATGTGAATGACCGGCGGGAATTCCTTCAACGAACCGTTCTCGGAATAGGGGTGCCGGGTGCCGCCGCCCGGAACGTTGAGAATTTCCGTGCCGCTGCCGTCGGCGCCCATGTCGATGGCCAGCACGCGCGGGCCCTTCGTATCGTCCTTGTCGCCGGCCTCGAGCACCAGGGCGCCGGCCCCGTCTCCGAAAAGGACGCACGTCGAGCGGTCGGTCCAGTCGGTGATCTTGCTGAGAATGTCGGCGCCAAGGACCACCGCACGCTTGTGCGCGCCGGACTGGATGAGGGCGCGCGCCGTGGCGAGCGAGTAAATGAAACCGGAGCAGGCCGCCGAAACGTCAAAGGCGGCGGCGTTGACCGCGCCGAGGTTCTTCTGGACGATGCAGGCGACGGAGGGAAACATGTGATCCGGCGTGCAGGTGCCCACCACGATGAGGTCGATGTCGGCTGGCTGAAGTTCGGCGGCCTCGAGAGCGCGGCGCGCGGCGAGCGTTGAGAGGTCGGAGGTCGCGGTGGCTTTGTCGGCCACGCGCCGTTCTTTGATGCCCGTGCGCGTGGTGATCCATTCGTCCGAGGTGTCGACGATCGTGGAAAGCTCGGCGTTGGTGAGGATCTTTTCCGGCAATGCACAGCCGGTGCCGGTGATGCGCGTGGAGAGGGTCTGCGTCATGCCAGTACGATGTTCTGTGAAATGTTCTCGAGCTTCGTTTTGATGTGGGTGTTGATGTCGTCGCGGTAAAGCTCGGCCGCCACGCGCAGGGCGTTCTTAATGGCGAAAGCGTTGGAGCCGCCGTGGCTCACGATGGAAATCCCTTTAACGCCCAGAAGCGGGGCTCCCCCGTATTCGGACGGATCAACCTTTTGCTTGATGCGGCGGAGTGCGCTCTTCGCCAGAAGCCCACCGAGCATCGCCAGGGGATGGCCCTTGAACTCGCGCTTGATGAGCTTGATGAGCGCCGAGGAGAGGCCTTCACCGAACTTCAGGACGACGTTGCCCACGAACCCGTCGCAGACCACGACGTCCGCATTTCCTTCGGGAATGTCGCGGCCCTCAATGTTGCCGATGTAGTTGAGGCCGCTGTTCTTGAGCAGGGCGTGGGATTCGATCGTCAGCTCGTTGCCCTTTCCTTCCTCTTCGCCGATGGACAGAAGGCCCACGCGCGGGTTCGGTTTCTTGAACATGGCTTCATGATAGACGGCGCCCATCACGGCGAACTGGAGAAGGTGCTTGGGCTTGCAGTCGACGTTCGCGCCCATGTCGAGCATGACGCACTGGCCGTCGACCGTGGGAAGGATCGTGGCGATGGCGGGCCGGGAAATTCCCTCAAGCCGGCGAAGGTGGATGAGCGACGCGGTCATCGTGGCGCCGGAGTTGCCGGCCGAGACCATGCCGTCGGCCTTTCCCTCGGAAACGAGACGGGCGCACACCATGATGCTGGCATCGGGCTTCGAGCGGCAGCCTTCGACGGGAGACTCATGCATCCCCACGACGTCGGCGGCGTGCTGGACGGTGATCGCCAGTTTATCCGCGCCGCTCTGCTCGCGGAGCTGCTTCGTCAGGACCGCCTGATCGCCGACGAGGATAATCTCGACGTCTCGCCATTCACGGCAGGCCTGGATGGCTCCGAGGACGTTAACGGGAGAACCGTTATCGCCTCCCATTGCATCCAGTGCGATCCGCATCAACTATTTACCTTCGTCCTTCTTCTTGGCGGCTTTCGGGGCGACCACAAGCTCGCCGCGATAGAAGCCGCAATAGGGGCAAACGCGGTGCGGCAGAATGTCGCGACCACACTGCTTGCAGCCGGAAAGGCTGTTGGCGGTGATCTTGAAGTTCTGCGATCGCCGCATGTTCCGACGCATCGGTGTATGTTTTTTCTTTGGATTGGCCATGTTGGCTAAGACTCCTCTATTTGAATGGAAAGCTTTTGAGCGCGTTCCAGCGCGGATCGGCCGGGGCCGGTTCGCAGCCGCACGTCACGTTGTTCAGGTTCTTTCCGCAACGCGGGCAGATCCCCTTGCAGTTCTCGCGGCAGATGGCCCGCACCGGCAAATCGACAAGCAACGTCTCGCGAATCTCCGGCGTGATGTCCACGTCAAGCTGCTCGGGCGTGATGACCTGCTGAAAATCGAGATCCACTGGCTTGTCGAAAAATTCCAGGCATCGACCGCACTGATAAGTGATGACCGTCGCCACCCGGCCGGTAAAGACGATTTCGCCGTCGTGCGTCATGCGCGCCTGAACCTTCGACTTGACCGGCTGATGGAATGACACGAACGCCGGCGGCGTGCCGATCAGGTCCTGGGCGTTGACCGTTTCTTCACGCTCCATGACCTGCGCGTCCCTGATTTCCGCGACGAGAAAACGCATGCGTCCGCCTTGTCAGGAAAGAGACTTGAACTTGGCCACAATGGCCTGGCCCATTTCACGGGTGCCGGCCGTTCCGCCGAGATCGTAGGTCACGGACTTCCCGCCGTCTTCAATGACCGACGCGATGGCCTTTTCCAGCCGGTCGGCGGCCTGCGTCTCTCCCAGGTGGGCGAGCATCAGTTGCGCCGAGAGAAGAAGGGCCGTTGGGTTCACCTTATTGAGGCCTTTGTACTTGGGAGCGCTGCCGTGGACGGCTTCAAACAGGACCGTTCCGTTGCCGATGTTGGCTCCGGGCGCCACGCCGAGGCCGCCGATGAGGCCGGCGCAGAGGTCGGACAGAATGTCACCGTAAAGGTTGGGCAGAAGGATCACATCAAAATCGGATGGCTTGATCACGAGCTGCATGCAGATGGCGTCGATGAGTCGCTCGTCGTACTGGATCGTGGGGTAGCGCTTGGCGACTTCGCGGCACGTCTCGAAAAAAAGCCCGTCGGTGAACTTCATGATGTTCGCCTTGGAAACGGCGGTTACGCGCTTGCGGTCGTGCTTTACGGCGTACTCAAAAGCAAAGCGGGCGATGCGCTCGGAGTTTGCCTTCGAAATCGGCTTGATCGAGATGTTCGCGCCGGGATGGATCTTTCCCTTCGCCCACTCGATGATCTGCTTGGCTTCCGGGCTCTCGTTGAGGAACTCGACGCCCGCGTAAAGGTCTTCCGTGTTCTCACGGACGATGACCAGGTCGACGTCCTTAAAATTGGATTTTACGCCCTTGAAAGTCTTGCAGGGGCGAAGGCAGGCAAAGAGGTCGAGCTCTTTCCGGAGAGCGACGTTGATGGAGCGGAAACCGGTGCCAATCGGCGTCGTGATCGGGCCTTTGAGCGCCACTTTGGTGCGACGGACCGAATCCAGGACGAAGTCGGGCAGCGGCGTGCCGTGCTTCTTCATCGCGTCTTCGCCCGCTTCGACAACTTCCCAGGCGACCTGGACGCCAATGCCGGCGACCACGTCTTTAACGGTTTCGACCAATTCCGGGCCAATGCCATCGCCCGGAATCAGGGTTACTTTGTGCTCTTTTGCCATGTTTTTTGGGGATTCTCTATGGATTTGAAGCTTCGAAGAGGTTGGATCTTAATGTATTCGCTTTGGGTTGTCCAGAACGGACGTCAGCGGTGCGTTTGGCGGGCGAGGTCCAGATAAAGCATCTCCTGCTGCCTGACCATCTCGGATATGTCGTAGTCCCGGATCACCCGAGCGCCCTGCGCTACCGCCGTCTGGCGGCCGAAAGCCGGGTCAGCCAGAAGGCGGGACACGGCCGCGGAAAGACCTTTGACGTCGCCCTGGGGGCGGATCTCGTCCGGACTGGACAGGAGGTCGGTGACGCCGTCGGTCTGGTAGCACACGGCGGGGACGCCCAGCGCCATTGATTCGACGAGGGCCCGCGGAAGACCTTCCCACAGGGAGGTCAGCACGAAGACATCCGCGGCCGCGAGGGTTTGCGAGGGGTCGGCGATCCATCCCGGCAGTCGAAAGCGGTCGCTCAGGTCCCGGGCGGCGATCAACGCCTCGAGTTCCGCTCTCTGCTCGCCGTCGCCGATCATCACGAACCGTGCTAGCGGTCGTTTCGCCGCCACCAACGCGGCCATCTCGATGAAATCCGAAAGATTTTTTTGGGGCTTGAAGGCGGAGAGGGTGATAACGACTTCGGCGTCGTCCGGAAGCGTGAGAGCGCGGCGGGCCTGAACGCGATCGGCCGACAGCTTCGCTTCCGCCAGGCGCTGGAGCGGCACGCCGCTTCGAATGAGCGTGTAGCGGGCACGGTTGCCGATGCCGAGCCTTTCGGCGATCTTCCAGTTCGATTCCGAAACGAAGATCAGGCGGTCACAATAGGCCGCGGCGCGGCGCTCGAGGAACACGTAAGCCCATCTCGTCAGAAAGAACTGGCGATCGTTGAATCCGAACCCGTGGAACGTGTGGATGATGATGGGAACCCCGGCCAGCCGGGCCGCGATACGGCCCAGGATGCCCGCCTTGGAGGAGTGGGTGTGGATGATGGCCGGCCGTTCGCGGCGCAACGCAACCCACAGCTCGATGATCGCGAGGAGGTCGGAGAAGGGGCGCACGGGACGCACAAGCCAGCGCAGAAAACGAAGGCGGCCGTCCTGCCCAAGGTCGGCCTTCACATTGGCGTCCCAGAATCCCCCCCGGCCACACCACAACTGGGCATCGAAATGGTTCTGATCGAGGTGTCGGACGGTGTGAATGGTATTGCCCTGGGCACCGCCGAGCTCCAGCATGGTCACGACATGCGCGACCTTGAGCCGGATCGCGGACGGGGGTGGAAGCGGCGGTGAACTCATGCGGCGCGCGGCCCTAAAGGGCCTCGGCGGCCTTTTTCCCGTCGAGGATGGCTTCTTCCATGAATGAGTATTTCCACGCGCCATAGCGGCCGATGGACTGGACGCCATTCTTCTTCAGGAACGAGAAGATGGTTTTCAAAGCGGCGGTCCGGTTCTCGTCATAAACAACGTAGGCATAACGGATCGGCAGAAACTGAACGACCGGCAGCTTGTCGGATTTCCTGAGGACGCCGGCCTTTTCCAACCCGCGGCAGACCTGCTTGAGCAAGGTCGCGCGGCTTAGCCGCTTCGCCAGCTTCATCGGCACTTCCACGTACATCGAGCTGCAGCCCTTGGGAACGACGTGCGGCGTGAAGTTCATGGGAAACCCGATCCGGTAGAACGGATACTCAGGTTCCGGGAAATAGATCCACGACTTCTCCGATATCTTCGGCCGCTTCACGCCGATGTTCAGACACATCAAGCTGGCGCATTTAAGTTTTCGCGCGGCCTTCGCCACGGCAGACGGAAGCGGACGCATGACTTTGAGCAGTTGCGGAAGCGGAATCGTGCTGATGATGTTCCTGTATCCCACAACGTCTCCCGTCGACAGCGTGGCCTCACGGGTCCGCCAGTCGACGCGCTTGATCGACGTCTCGGTCAGAAGCCCCTCGAGCCCGCGGGCCATGGCGGCGGGCAGCGCCTGAATGCCGCCGGTGCGCGGGTAAAGGAAGGTGGCGTTGTAGCCGAAGCCGCTCGCGTCTTTGGCGCCGAGGGCGCCGGCGATCACGTCGGAAAGGTCGGGCGTCGGCACGAACGGTCCGCACCAGTCGGTCGTGAGGTTCGCGGCGCTGGTTTGATAGAGCTTTTCGTTGTAGGGGATCATGAAGTGGCGGGCAATGCCGTCGCCGAACACCTCGAAGCACCACTTTCGGAAATTACGCGAGCGCCTCTCCGGCGGTATCCCCTTCATGTACGCGCCCAGGAATCCGAGCACGCACTCGGAGACGACGTGCGGCGGAAGTCCGTGCGTAAACGCCTGGAACGGATACCGCGTGTAGACCCCCTTCGAGAAAATCCAGGTATCTCGCCGGCACGTGTAGAAATCGTTGTTGAGGAGCCGGGGAATCAGCTTTTTGGTGTAGGGATTGTGAAGGTGGAGCAGGTGGCCCGTGAAATCAAACGTGAACCCGCCGATCTGGAAGGAACGCGCCGTTCCCCCCACGTCTTTTTCGCGCTCCACGAGGAGGAAGGAATTCTTTTTCGAATGGTAGGCCGCCGATACGCCCGCCAGCCCGCCGCCCAGAATCAGCGTTTTCGCTCCGTTGGTCACTTCACCTTCACCTTGAGGATGTAGCGGGTGAACGCGCCGAGCATCACGAGGCAACCGAAGTAAACCACCGCGGCCTGCCGGTCGGGCATTTCGGTGATCGCGAGCGACGCGGCGCATAGGCCGGCGGCCGCGCACAGCGAGAATGTGAGGATTGCGGGGCGTTTCCAGCCGAGCGCCTCGAGGCGCAACGGAAAATGGTCTTTCGAGCCGACGAAGGGAGACGTGCCGCGTCGCAACCGGCAGACGGACACGAGGAGCGTGTCGTAGATCGGCAGCGCGAGGATCAGCAGCGGGGCGAAGACGGCCAACTTGCTTTTGCCGCCGTAAGATGTCCCCAGGGCAAGCGAACTGCACACGAAGCCCAGCATCAGGCTGCCGCTGTCGCCCATGAAGATCTTGTACCTCTTGGAGATGTTGTACGGGAAGAACCCGAGGGTGGCGCCACACAGGGCCGCCGCCGCGAAGTTCACGTAGATTTCCTCGGTGGGAAGCGAGATGAAAAGGAACGCCGCCGCCGCGACGACGGTAAAGCCGGATGCCAGTCCATCCATGATATCGATCAGGTTGAACGCGTTCGTCAGGCCCACGATCCACAGGACGGTCACCGCGCTCGCGAACCACGGAGGGTCGATGAATTTTATACGAACGCCGAACGACACAACGAGCAGCGCGGCTGCGATCTGGAAGAAGAACTTTGTGCGGTAATGAAGGCCGAACCGCTTGACGTCATCGACGAGACCGAGAATGGCTATCAGCACCGCGCCGAGGAGCACGCCGCGCAGCGAGTGCAGCGTGCCGGTCGGAAACGACGTCAGCACGCGAATCCAGAGCATCGAAAGCGCGAAGGCCAGGCAGATCGCGACGCCGCCGAGGTAAGGCACCGGCTGCTTGTGCGTTTTCACCGCGGTGTGGGGGTGGTCGAGGACGTCGAACACCTGCGCGGCCGCCCGCGCGGCCGGCGTGAAGATCAGACTGAGAATAAGCGCGGCCAGGAACGAGAAAAGATAAAGGGTAGCGGTGGTGACGGTCATGGTTTCGTTGCAGGAACGATCGCCGGCGCGACGTCCGGTTGGACGCCCAGCCACAGCATGCTCGGGATTCCCAGCACCACCACGATCATCGCCATCTGGAAGAAGTGTAGGAAAACCACGAAGGTCAGGGCGGGCGCACCGGCGAACCCCATCATCATCAAGGCCTGTTTTCCGAAAAATTCATAAGTGCCCACGTAGCCGGGCGCCGCGGGAATCATGACACCCACCGCGATGCCGACATTGAGAGCCGCCGATTGCGAAAAATTAAGAGCCAGGCCTGCTGCACGCGAGAGCGAGAGCACCACCAGCGCGTCCAGCGTCCATATGCCCAGAGAGACGGCAATGAGGCCGATGACCTTGGATGGCTGACGGATGACAGCGAAACCCGCGCCGAGCTGAAGGATGAACGCCTTTATCTTCTGCCCCCTGACGGACTTTCCGATCGGTAGCTTCGGAATGACGAAACTGGCGACAAGCATCGCCACCAAAAGCGCTGCCACCGTGCCGGCGATGGGGGCCACCGGCAGCTTATCCCACGGGAGCAGGCGCGCCGCGACCAGCATGATGCCCATGAGGCCGAAAAGGTCCATGGTGCGTTCCGCGACCACCGAGCCGAGTGCCGAGCTTACTGGGATTCCCCCCTTCCTCGCGATGGCGAACGAACGCGCCACTTCGCCTCCGCGGGCAGGAAGGATCGAGTTCATCAGGAACCCGAAAATCAAAGCGGACGCGACGGTACGAAAAGGCATGGGACGAATGGACGACAGGATCCAGAGCCAACGCATCGAGCGCATGGCGAACGAGAGCGTGAAAATTATGATCGTTGGCAGGAGCCAGATGAGTTTGAAATGGGTGGTCTGTTCTCGAAGCGCGGAAAAATCAAAACCACGAAAAGTGAACCACAGGCACACGGCGCTGATCACGGCGCCGATGGCAATACGGATGCCTTTCTTCAAAGGGCGATGGGATACGGAAGGGTGGATGGGGTGAAGTTCACCCCGGGATTATAACAAGCCCGTTTAAGGAGCGGGCTTCGACCAACGCCCCGGACGGCCGCTGGCGATCGTGGCGCGCATCTGGTCCTCGGCCATTCCGAACAGGTAGGTCGCGTAACCGGAAGGCGGTACCTGGGAAATGTATCGGCGTCGCACCGCGATGGCCTTCTCGAGCATCTCATCGGCGCGCTTGCCCTGCCCGGCTTCCTGGGCGGAGACCGCGAGTGCGAACCAGACGAGCGGCGCGTTCGGCTCCAGTTTGGCCGCATGGGAGAACTTGGCCAGGGCGTCCGCTGTATCGCCGGCGCGCAGACGCTCGAAGCCGGCATCGATCCAGAACGGGGTGTGCATGGGAGCGAGGTCGATGGCGCGCGCGAAGGCGGCCGGCGCGTCGGCGCTCGACATCGCCATCTGGATCATCCCGAGACGGTCCCAGGCGAAGGCGTCCTGTGGATTCCACCTCAATGCGTAATTGAGAAAGGTAAGCGACGAAGCCAGGTTCGAAGCACGCGGGTTTGTTTTGGAGTTCAGCGTCTGGATCGCCGCTTCGTACCATAGGTCGGCGCGCACCGGAAGGACACGGGCCCCCATATCCGGCCGTTCCCTGGCGCGAAACGATTCAGAGACTCCGTTGAGCAGGGAGAAAACAAGCAGGAAGGCGGGCACCGCCACCCAGGCGAGAGCCCATGTGGGCGCCTTCGTCTGGGCGCGCACCGGTTGCCCACCGGTTCCCATTCCAAAAGCGGCTGCCGCGATCAAGCCGTTGTACGGAAGAAAAAACGTGAAATTAAAAAGGCCCGCGACGGCATAGAGCGTCACGACCGCCGCGGTCCAGCGCAAGACCGGATCTTCCATACGTTTTCTCACGCGCGCGGCGAACGACACGAGCGCCCACACTCCCAGCGCTGCGCCCGCCCAGCCGGCCTCGGCGGCAAGTTGAAGGAAGTCGTTGTGCGCGAAGATCGTTGAACGATCGAAACGGAGGGCGGTGTCGACGGGAAGCTGGTGCCTCAGATAGCCCGCTTCAAAATTTCCGAGCCCCCAGCCGAAGAAAGGATGATCAAGCGACATGGCGATGGCGGTTCGCCAGATCGTGAGCCGGCCAAATAAATCCTCCGGGCGTGCAAAGTCCACCTTCAGGTAAGCCATCAAACGCGCCGAATCAGCGATGCCGATCAGAATCAATCCCCCCGCCAGCACCGCGATACCGGTGAAGAAACGCCTGCGGGGCGCGAGGAAGGCCATGGCCACGAGAAATCCAACAAGCGTGGAGCGTGACTTGGTCAGCGCCAGCGCGACCGTGAGAAGGATGGCCGCCGGGATGAGGAACGACTTCCTTCCGCCCTTGGCGAAGGCGCCGACCACGAGGAGCGCCGCGCCTGCCGAGAGCGCGCTGTAGATAGGATTACCGAAAAGGTGCCCGGTCGATGCTCCGCGCCCCAAGTGCAGGAAAAGGAAGAACACCGACTCGATCAGACCGATGCCAAGCACCGCGCACAGGAAAATCTTCTTCTCCCGATCATTCCAGAGTGTCGCGGCCGCGGCGAACATCAGGTAAGCGGCGAAAACTGAAAGGCGGTAAAGATGGAAGTAAAGCGGCGGCGAGGCGGCGAGGCACACGGCGGCCCACAGGAAGAACATCATCAGCGGTCGGAGGGAGCGTTCCTGGGAAAACCAGGCCTCCCGAAAGTGGCGGGAAACGGGGAGAAAGACGAGCGGAAGAATGCCGATGGCAAACGCCTGGGGCGACCTGCCCCCTTTCAATGCGTATGTCAGCGCGAACGAAAGAAGCGGCAGGGCCGCGGTGGCGCTAATCCCGAACAATTCTCGGAGTAACGAAGATGAGGAGCTCGTTGCGGATCTTGCGGCTGGTGTTCGACCGGAAGAACACACCGAGAATCGGAATGTCGCCGAGGATCGGCACCTTCGTCACGCCCTTGGTGTCCTGGTCGTCGATGAGACCGCCGATGACCAGCGTGTCGCCGTCTTTGATGACGACGGTCGTCTGGGCGGTACGCGTCCGGATGATCGGGCCGGCTTCGGTGCTTTCCTGGGTTGGGAAGCTCGATTCCGGGGTAATGCGTAGCGTGATGCGGTCTTCGGCGTTGATCGTCGGGGTTACGTTGAGAATGATACCGGCGCTCACCGTTTTGAAGTCGGTCGAGACCACGCCGTTCGACACCGTAGAGGTGCGGAAGCGAATATCCTGAACCGCTTCAATCTTGGCGGCCTCGCCATTGATGGTAACCACCTTCGGCGCCGAAAGGATCTTGGCCTTGCTCTGATTGACAAGAGCGGCGAGCGACGCGTTCAGGAACGTGTTGTTGTCCACAAATCCAAATGTGATTCCGGCGCCAAGCGGGCCCGGCAGAGAAACGCCGGTGCCGTTGGGCGGGCCCCCAGGGCCGAAATTCCCGTCTTCATCTATTCTCGTGTCCGGATTTCTTGCGCGGGTAATAGGGTCGTTATAAAGATCGCTTGGAAATGTGCGGGCCTGGCGACCGTCCGTGCCCGCGTTGCTTCCGATGTAGCGCTCTTTGATTCGACCGTCTACGATATCGGTGTCAGCAGTTGTAAATTCCCACTGCACGCCAATGTCAAACCCGTTGTTGAGATTGATTTCGACGATTCTCGCCTCGATCATGACCTGCTTGGGACGCTTGTCGAGCTGTGTGATGAGGCGTTCGGCCTGGCCGAGTCCCTCATCAGTGTCCGTGATGACAAGGCTGTTGGTTTCGCTGACCACCGTGATGGTGCCGCGGCGCCCGGTCGAGACCATGACGGCCTGCAGATGTTTCTGCATCTGGTCGGCCTTCAGATAGTTCACCGGGATGGACTTCGTGAACATGATCGCTTTCTGGCGCTCACGCTGCAGAAGATCCGGCGTCGTCACGCGAAGGATGTTCGCGCCAAGCTGCGCGGCCACCAACCCCTTGAGGTTCAGGATGGTCGTGAAGGCTTCGTCGAAAGGCACGCGCTTCAGGTGAACGGAAATGGTGCCGTTCACCTCGGGGCCGAAAATGATGTTGATGTTGCTCGTCTCCGCCATGAGCCGGATGACGTCGCGGATGTCAGCGCTTTCGAAGTCGAGGGTCACCTCTTCCTTGGGAAGAGACGTGAGAAGGTCCTGCTTGACGTTGATTTTAGCGGCGCGCTTGGGCGCGGCGGCAGCCTTGGTGCCGCCGGCGGGTTCAGCCGCGGCGGCGGCCTTGTTCTCCTTGAGGGCAATGGTCACGATGTTTCCATCGGCGGTGGTTTTGTAATCCACCGGGGACGAAACGTCGACCACGACGCGCGTGATCAGAGGGTTCTCCTTGAACTGGTAGCCGCGAATGCGTTTGACGAGACGGCCATCCACGTTCTTCTTGCTGAAGCCGGCCTTGTACATTGTGCCGGGCACCTCAATGACAAGCCTCCACGGGGAAGAGAGCGTGAAGACGTCGTAGGGCATCAGTTGGGAGAGCTCGAGAATTACCTGGTCGCCATCGGTCCGGATACCGTTGAGAGCAGGAACCGAGGACGCATCCTCGGCCATCACGGGCATTATGATTAGTTGGGCGGCGTACAAGCCGGCCAAAAGCGGCCTCAAAAGTTTTCTCATAAGGATTTCTCCTCCCCAGTCCGGATTTTGAGCTCAAAAACGTTGTCGGCTTCTCCGTTGATGACGACTTTGTCCACAAAGACTTTCGCCGAGAAGCCTTCGACCGGCTTACCCATGATGTCGAAGATTTTTCCTGACTTGATGAAGTAGGTGACGCCGCTGCCCAAGGACAGCATCGCGCTCCTGGCTGCGGGTCCGAACACGATTCCCTTCACCTGCGCCTTGGTCGGATCGAAGACGGCGTCAGGCTGATAGCTTCCTGTGGTGCCTGCCGGAACAAAGGGATCGCGAAAGCGGTCGCCGCTGTAAACGTACACGGGCCTTTCCTTGGGAGTTTCGGCCACCACGGAGGGCGCGGGAGCCGGCAACACGGGCGGAGCCGATGAGATGTTCTGCGGCTCTTCGCTCTTGCAGCCGGGGAGCACAAAGGCTCCTGCCAGCAAGCCGACGGACAAAAAGGCAACGCCGAGAGATCTGGTTCTATCCAGCATAGGCGTACGTTTGGATTGAGAGTGTGATGTTGAGCAAAGTTAGTCCCGTGATTTCCCCCGCGCTGGCGGGGCTGAGAATGATATTCGAGGCCTGAAAAATGCGGTCCTGCTGTCCGAGCGACGCGAGGAAACGCGCCAGCGAATGAAGTGTTCCAACGAAAGCCACGTCGAACGGAATGATCTCAAAGTAAGGTTGCCGCTGCGCGGGCTTGGGCGCCAGCTTGGAGAACACCAGGTTTTCCTGAAGCGCTTCCCTCGTGAACGTGCGAAGAATGTTCGGAAGGTCCTTGTCCTTGGGGAGCTGTTTCTCCATCGCGGCCAGCTCGACCTGAAGCTTCGCGAGCTCGCTCTGAAGTACCGGGAGGCGACGCGCCTGGCGCTCGGCGGCTTCAATCTTCGAGACCAGGTCCTGGTAGGTCGCCTGTTGGGTTGAGATTTTGTCCAGCGTCGGCTTGAGAAGATAATTCCAGTAGACATATAAACCCCCGACCACGACGAGCGCGGCGACGGCCATCATCTGCTGCTGCTGGCTCATTTTGGAGGCCATGCTAGTTGTACTCCTGCAAAGGGAACGGGCCCTGGTGCTGGTACTGGCACGTGATGGAGAAGGAAAGCGTTTGTCCGCCGGTCTCGCCCGTGGTCGAGTAAGAGATAGCGCTGAGTTCGACGCCGGTGAAGTGGCGCGACTGCTGGAGGTTCGTCAGCCAGGTCGCTACCGCAAAATTGGAGAGCGCGCTGGAGTTCATCGAAACCTTCATGTTGGTGCCCTGTTCCTGAAGGTTGATGTTGTTGACCCACACGTCGGACGGGATAATAGGAAGAAGGTCTTCGAAGAGAACGGGATAAACGAGTCGGCTTCGGTTGAGATTACGAATAACGTCCCGCTTCGCCGTCAGGCGAGCCTTATCCTGCTCGATTTTTTCAATCTGCGAGACGATGGCCTGAAATTTGGCGAGTTCCGCCTGGGCGTTGATGATCTTTACTTCCAGCGCGGAAGCCCGGCGGGCCTGAAAGACCCAGATCAAGGCCAGAAAAACGACGAGAACGGCACCGACGCCGCCGAAAAGAATCTGCTGTTCACGCTTTGCCTGCGCCTGATCGTACTCCGGCGGGAGTAGGTTGATCCGAATCACAGGTCGCGCTCCATGCGGGTAGCGAGGCCGGCCGCGACAACGAACGCGGGACGAAGGCTGGGCTCCGGCAGGTCCCCTTCCAGGGACGCAAAAGGATCGAAGACCTCCACGTTCATGTGAAGTTCCTGAGAAAAGTAACGATCGAGGCCCGTGATCGAGCATGATCCGCCACAAAGGAGAATGCGGTTCACCTGGCGGTCCGGATTCTGTGAGAGGAAAAAGTCCAGTGAACGCTGAATTTCAGCGACGAGGTCCTTCATGACGGTGACGATGGTATTTGAAATCTGGAGAGCGTCCTGGTCGTCCTGCGCGAGAGTGGCTTCTTTTTCGTCGGGCGTCACGAGGATCTGACCTTTGCGCTTGAGTTTCTCCGCCTCTTCAAAGGAGCAGTCAAAGATGCGCTGAAGGGACTTGTTGATGGTATTGCCGGCGATGAATACGTCGCGGACGACCTTCGAGAGACCGTTCTCCATAATAATCATGGTCGTCACGTTGGCACCGATGTTGATCAGCAAAACGGTTTCCGGTTCACCAAATCCGAGCTGGGTGACGCCATACGCGCTTTCCATGGCGAACGCGTCCACGTCGACAACCACGGGACGAACTCCAGCGGCGTTGAGCGCAGCCAGGCGCTGATCGATGAGTTCTTTTTTCGCAGCGACGAGAACCGTCTCCATCTTAGCCTGCCCATCCTCGACCAGGTCGCCGAGGATATGGAAGCTCATGTTGACCTCGGGAATCGAAAACGGAATGTAGGGTTCCGCCTCGAACTGGATCGTTTTCTCGAGGTCGGCGCGGGACAGTTTGGGGAGCTTCACATAACGGACGATGACCGAGTTCCCGCTGACGGAGATAGCCCCGGCTTTCGGGGCTTTTTTGTTTTCGGAGAGAAATTCGGAGAGGAGGCTGGTGAGGGCGTTGATTCGATCGGCGGCCTGTACTTCGGGGCCCGTATCTTTCACTTCAAGCGCTTTATAAGCCCAACGAACCACTTTCCGACCGGAAAGCTGCACGATCTTGAGCGAAGTCGTCCCCAGGTCGATCCCCAAGGTCTCTTTCGCCCGAAGAATTGAGGGCATTTTGAATTTGAAGTTTTTTAGATCCAGCTTCATATTTTGGTCAAAAAAAACGCCTTGTGTTTATTGCGAGATTCATCATCTCAACAATTTTCAACACTCGGCGTTTGTTGAAATTTGCTGCGTCAATTCACTTAGAAGTCTATTTTCGCTCCTATTTAAAGTCAAGGGTCTTCTCAGAGTAAGTCCAAAGTCACAGAAGCCCCCGCAGGCCGAGAAGGTCAACTGTTTTCAGCCGGTCGCCGAACGCGAGGATGATCGAAATCGACGCGAGATTGAGAAACGGTCCGAACGGGATGTATTGCTGGCGTTTCAAACGGCCGGTCAAAAGGCCGATGACAACGACGATTCCCCCGATGAAAGAGCCGAGGAAGAGGGTTGCCAAAGCCCCCTGCCAACCCAGCACGGTTCCTATCGCCCCGAGTAGTTTGACGTCGCCGCCGCCCATGGCTTCCTTTCCGAAAAGGCGTTCTCCGATGAGCCCAATCAGCCAGACCGTTCCGCCGCCAACGGCGAGTCCGATCACGGATTCGGATATCCGAATGGACCAGCTTTCTCCCAGAATGGGGTTGGCAAAAGCCGTCAGAAGGCCCGTGCCGGCCAAAATGGCGGACGACTCGTCCGGGATGATGCGCCAGTCGAGGTCGGTCATCGTGGTGACAAGCGCCGTGAAGCAGAGCATCAGGACGGCGGCCATGAAGAACCCGTCCTGGAGTGAACTCGCCGGACCCAGGCGCTGGTAAGCGATCGTCCAGAGGACGGCCATAGAAAACTCGACGGCGGGATACCTGAAGGAAATGGGCGAACGGCAGGATCGGCAACGGCCTCCCAGGAGAATGAAGCTGAGGACAGGAATGTTGTCGAACCAGGGGATGGATACGCTGCACCACGGGCAGAATGAACGACGAGGGCGAACCACGGAAGCGTTTCTCGGCCAGCGGTAAATACACACATTGGCAAAGCTTCCGAACTCGAGGCCGAGCAGGAAGACGAAGGCGATTTTGAGCCACTCTGGGAAGTTTTCCATGGGATAAAAAGAACGGGGGCATCCGCTTTTCGCGAATGCCCCCGTCTTTATTAAGGCGCTTAACTTAGTAGGTGGTCCATCGTGCCGACTTCGTGTCTTCGTGTGAACAGTTCATGTACACTTCGCCGAGCGTGTTGGCTCCGGCTCCGTAGGCGAGCACCACGTCGGCAGCTTCAGCCGCGTCAACAATGCCAGCGGTGTCGTACAACACGCCAGTATTGGCACTGACGCTGGCAAACATGCCGCCTGAATGACCGGTGTTACCCGTCGCTGTGACTGGCGGAATAACGAACCGGCCCAAGCTGGGAACGTTTGCAACCGCAGGCATGTACTTGTTGTTCGTGGTCAGGGCTCCGAAGACATCGTCGGTCGGATATACGCCCTCTGTGTCACCATAATAGATGGACAGAGCGCTACGTACCGCACCCAACGAGCCTTTGACAGTGGCTTCTTTCGATTTGGTCACGAGGTCAGCGAACTTAGGAATGGCCACAGCGGCCAAGATACCAATGATTGCAACAACGATCATAAGTTCGATGAGCGTGAACCCTCTGCTATTTTTTTTGAGACTCATGTGTCCCACCTCCTTCCAAATGCGCCGGTCAAAAAACAACCGTCGCTAAGAGAGAGTATAGGGCCTCGATTCAGAAACTGTCAAGCTATTTGTCGACAGAAACACCGCTTGAAATCAAGGCGTTCGAGGGGTAATTTTGTGAAGGAAAATGCCCCGGTCCTGGGACAGGACGATCGTATGGTCAGTTAGAACGCGCCTGAGAGCCGTTTCTCCCGCCGCCGTGAACCCAAAACGCGCCAGTCCGCCCAATCGTCGAATTTCAGCCTCATTTACGACGATAGCGGAGACCGATCGCGCCTGTAGATCCTTTATGATCCCGGTCGGATCGGTAGAACTATTACAAATCTCCGAAATGGGAGACGGCGAGAAGAGGTTTGAACTCAAAAACGGAACCCTCAAATGGTAGGTCCGCTGTTCGCCGATGAGGAGCACTCCTTCGCCCGCCGGCAGTTCAGCATTAAGGGCCTCCGACGTTGGATAAAAAGAGAGTCTCTGGCGAAGGTAGTCGTTCGGTTCGGTTTTGCCGAAAGGAACGGAGAACAACTTCAGCTCTCCGGCGACAAGTCCGTACAGAAAGACGTTGGAAACGATCCACGGAACGAGGAGAAGCACAGTGAAAATCCGCGTCCACCGTCCCCGTTCCATCAGAGAATGAATGGCAATCGAGGCCAGTATCACGCCAATGGGAAATACGCTGATCAAAAACCGCAGCACGGGCTTGGCTGCGTACCACCCGATGAAGTGGGCGAGAGCGTAGGCTGACAGGAGTTTAACATCGGCTTTTTCCTTGCGAAGAAAGAACGCAAGAGGCGCTCCCAACAAAACGATCGGCCAACCAAAATCCCCGAGCAGATCAAAGCCCCCCCGCGCCGATCCGGAGACCGCTGGACCCCAGGGTCCGGAAAACAGATCGAAGATCGCGTTGTTTCTCGGGCCGTACTCGCTGAGCATCCGGAAGTACCCGTCGGCTGCCGCCGTGGTCCAGGAGAGACCTGTCCCGATCGATTGATAGAAGAACGGGAACACGGGATTGCCGACCGCGAGCAGATTCTTTACCAACCAGGGCGCTGGAGAAAGCAGCGCGGCAGCTCCGAACAGAAAAACGGACCTCAACGATATCCTTCGCCGCGCAGCCTGAATTGCGAGGTCAATGCCGAGGATCATCCCGGTCAATGCACCGGTGTACTTGATCGAAAAAGCGATTCCAACCGCAATGCCTGCCAGGACGAGCGCCCGCCGGTCTCCCGTGCGACCCATCACGTGCCAACGCACCGCCAGGAATGTTGCCGCCGCGAGAGGCAGGTCAACGTAAGCCCCCTGCGAAAGGAGAAGGACGAGGGGCGTCGTCCACCAGATCAATGCGGAAAGCCAGCCCTGCTTCGGGCCACCGATGTTCGCGCTCCATTCGGCGACCGCTCCGCCTAACACGAGTGTCAAAATCCAGCTCGTGACGTTGATCGTGTATTCGGGCGCGGGAAGGGAACTGAGGATGAAAAGAAAGCTCATCTCCGTCGCTGCGGGAAAAAATGAGTAGAAGTTGAAAGGGACTACGTCGATGGCCCCCTGCCGAAGATAAACCGAGGGAAGCGACAGGTGGTAGACGAGAGCGTCGTAGTGGGTGATCGGCGTGAAAGACGATAGGAATGCGGCGATGCATCCGGCGGCCGGTAATGCCGCCAGAAGCGCTGGCATTTCCCATCGCGGCCATCGAAACCCGTTTGATGTCTTCCTGGCCACGAGCCAGTCCGCGGCCGACACGGCGAAGAGGATCCCGAACACGATACGAAGTTTGAGGCGAAGGTCGCCGGGGACGGCCCATCCGAGAAGGATCACCGTGAATCCCACGACGCCAAAACCGATCAGCGCGTTGGTGAGCCGGTTCCCCCACTCTCCGATCTGCGTGGCGTCGCCAGCGCGTGATTCAAGCGCAGTCCGCAAAAATCTTCCGCAGGCATGCAGTGCGTATACAAACCACACGGCGGAAAGTATCGACGCAAGCTTCGGAAGAAGTTCCGGGACGGGATACCGCAGCAGGAAACCGGCAAGAATGACGCCAACCAAGACGCCATAGGCCCCCAGAAGAGCCCTGCTGGTTCCCGCTCGCACGTCAGCCTTGTTTGCTGGCGAGGTTGCCGAGTTCGAACATGGGCAAGAACATCGCGATGACGATGAACCCGATCACAACACCCATCACCACGATGATGATCGGTTCGATCATTGAGGTAAGACTTTTGACGGCCACCTCGACTTCCTGATCGTAAAAGTCGGCAATTTTGTTGAGCATCGTGTCGAGATTACCGGTTTCTTCACCAATAGCGACCATCTGAATGACCATAGGCGGAAAAACGTTGGATTTTCGCAACTGCGTTGCGATGCGTTCGCCCTCTTTAACCGATTCCCGGGCCGTCATAATCGCGATTTCGATGACCTTGTTTCCCGACGTTTTGGCGACGGTTTCGAGAGCCTGGAGAATCGGCACGCCTGATTTGATCAAGGTGCCCAGCGTTCGCGTAAATCTTGCAACGGCGACCTTATTCAGAAGAACTCCGAATACGGGAAGCTTGAGCGACAGGGCGTCGAGATTCCGCTGGCCGATTTCCGTTTTTCTGTACTGCTTGAGCGCGACGAAGGCGCCAATCGGGGTCGCGATAACGAGGTACCAGAACCGGCGAAGGTTGTTTGAAACATTGATCATCAGCTGCGTGACCCAGGGCAGTTCCGCGCCGAAGCCCGCGAAGATATTTGCGAAGGTCGGAATAACGAACATCAGGAGAAAGAGCGTAACAGTTCCCGCGATGACGCTCACGACGGCCGGGTACATCATGGCGCCTCTCACTTTCGCGCGCAGGTTCTCAGCGGATTCGAGGTAACTGGATAGGCGCTCGAGAATAATGTCCAGGATGCCGCCGACTTCGCCGGCCTTGACCATGGAGACGTAAAGCTCTTCAAAAGCCCTGGGATGTTTGCGAAGCGCATCGGTGATCGATTGCCCGGCCTCGATGTCGTCTTTGATCGTGTGGACGACGGACTTGAACACTTTGCTTTCCACCTGTTCTTCGAGAATCGTGAGGCCCTGGACAAGCGGAACACCGGCTGAAACGAGGGTCGAAAGTTGTCGGGAAAAAAGAACAAGATCTTTCGCGGTCACGCCGGCCTTGAACGGCATCAATTCGCTGAGGCGGGAGCCGAGTGACGGCGGGGCTTCGTTGATCTCGAGAGGAACGAGTTTCTGCCCTCTGAGCTGGTCAACGGCGGCACGCTGGTCATTGGCCTCGAGGGTTCCTTCTGTCAGTCCCCCCGTGAGCATTCTGGCTTTGTAGACGAAAGCGGGCATGGTCGTTACCTCCTACATCTTTCCAAAATCAGGCGATCTTCGGCCGCAGCACGCTCTGGCGCTGCGAGATGATCTTTTCGAGTTCGCTGGGGTCATTCGACAGTTCCACCGCCAGCTTGAGCGAAATCTTCTTCTTCGTGACGAGGTCGGCCAGAGACTGGTTGAACGTCTGCATTCCAAACTTGCCGCCGGTCTGCATGAGCATCGGAATCTGTTCGACCTTGTCTTCCCGGATCAGGTTCTCAATGGCGGGCGTCACGATCAGAACTTCTGCGGACAACACCCGGCCAGTCCCCGACACGTGAGGAACAAGGTTCTGGGTGAAGACCGCTCGAAGCACCATGGAAAGCTGATTGCGAACCTGCGACTGCTGATGGGACGGGAACACGTCGATGATTCGGTTCACGGTCGACTTGGCGTCGTTTGTATGCAGTGTCGCGAAAACGAGGTGGCCTGTTTCTGCGATCGTGATGGCGGCGCTGACGGTTTCCAGGTCCCGCATTTCACCGATCAGGATGATGTCCGGGTCCTGGCGAAGGACGTATTTCAAGGCCGCCGGGAAACTGATTGTGTCCTGGCCCACCTCCCGCTGGTTGACGATGCATTTCTTGTGGTGGTGAATGTACTCAATTGGATCTTCGATGGTGATGATATGGCCGTTCCGGTTCTCATTGAGAAAGTCGATCATGGACGCCAGCGTCGTGGACTTTCCCGACCCGGTCGGGCCGGTGACGAGCACGAGGCCGCGCGGCTTGGCCACCACTTCGTGGACCACTTCCGGCAGCCCCAGTTCCTCGAACGTCATGAATGAGGACGGGATAGAGCGCAATGCCGCGCCCACCGAGCCGCGTTGACGGAACACATTCATACGAACGCGGCCGACGCCTTTAATGCCGAACGAGAGGTCGAGCTCGCTCTTCGCTTCAAAAATCTGGCGCTGCTGGTCGGTTAACAGTGAGTAGATGAGGCGCTGGCAAACGTCGGGCGTCATCTTCTCGAACGGCGTGGCCGTTATCTGGCCGTCGATTCGCAGCATCGGCGGCGTGCCGGACGTGAGGTGCAGGTCGGATGCCCGCTTCTGCACCATCATCAATAGAAGATCGCTCATGTTGATCAAATTTTTATCCTCCCGCCGATTCTTCTGCGACGGTCACGCGGATGACTTCGTCGATCGAGGTCAGGCCCTGAACCAGCTTCTTGACGGCGACAGCGCGCAGGGGCTCGACACCTGAGCGCGTGGCGGCGGCGCGAATTTCAGAGGGAGCCGACTTCCGGACGACGAGTTGGCGCATCTCTTCATTGATCTCCAGCACTTCGTAGATACCGACGCGGCCCTTGAACCCGGACTTGTGGCACAGCTCACAGCCCCGGCCACGGTAAATCGTAAAGGGCTTCTGCGGGTCGACTTCCATTCCCAGGGCAGCGATCTCGGAGCCGGGCACTTCGTAGGGCTCCTTGCACTTGGTGCAGATGCGGCGGAGCAGTCGTTGGGCGATGACCATGCGGAGCGTCGCTGCGATGAGGACGGGTTCCACTCCCATGTTCAAAAGTCGGATGACGGTGCTGGGCGCGTCGTTCGTGTGAAGCGTCGCCAGCACGAGATGGCCGGTCAAAGCGGCGTTGCCGGCGATTTCACCGGTGTCCTTGTCTCTGATTTCTCCGACCATGATGACGTCCGGGTCCTGGCGAAGAAAGGCGCGCAGGCCGTTGGCGAACGTGAGGCCGATGTCCGGTTTGGCCTGGACCTGGTTGATGCCCGGCAAAATGTACTCGACGGGGTCTTCGATGGTCATGATGTTCGTGTCGGGCTCGTTGAGGATGGCGAGCGCCGAATAAAGAGTGGTCGTTTTGCCGGAACCCGTCGGTCCGGTGACCAGGATCATGCCGTTGGCCTGGTGTATGTTTTTCTCGAAGGTCGACATCTCCTTGGCATCGAAGCCGAGCTTGGCGAGGTCGAGCTGGAGGCCTTTCGGGTCGAGGAGACGCATGACGATCTTCTCGCCGTAGACCGTGGGAACGGTGGAAATACGAATGTCGAGCTCGCGGCCTTCCACCTGGATCTTGGTTCGGCCGTCCTGGGGAACCCGGCGCTCGGAGATGTCCATGTCTCCCATCACCTTGAGGCGGGAGGTGAGCGCGCTCTGAATTTTCTTGGGCGGCGAAGGCTGATTCTGAAGAACGCCGTCGATGCGGAAGCGGATCTGCAGTTTTCCTTCCGCGGGTTCAATGTGAATGTCGCTGGCGCCCTTAAGAACAGCGTCGGACAAAACCATGTTGGTCAGCTTAACCGCCGGCGCTCCTTCCCCTTCTTCCTCGACGTCGAAGATGCTGTCCTTGATGAACTCCACCGACGGGGCGGAGGCCATGTCGCCCAGGTTCATTTCGTTGACGGCGTCTTTCAGGCCGCCTTCGCTTCCCTTCTTGCTCTTCCTGTTGAGGTTGCTCTGGGCTGACTTGGAGTAGTACTTCTCCAACGCCGCCTTGATTTCGTTGTCGGAAGCGACCACCATGCGGATGTCGCAGCCGGTGAGGAGTTTCAAATCGTCCGTGGCGAAAACGTTGAGTGGGTCAGCGATCGCGATCGTCAGCAGGTTCCCTTCCTTCTTGATGGGAACGAGCATCTGGTTCTTGGCGATGGTCTCGGGAACGGCGCGGATGGCTTCTTCTGGAATCTCGCCATACTCTTCCAGGGAAACGTACGACACGCCCGATTGCTTGCCGAGAATGGCCAGGAGGATGTCTTCCGAGAGGAAGCCGAGCTGAATGAGGATGGCGCCCAGCTTGCCGCCTTTCTCCTTCTGCTCCTTGAGCGCGGCGTCGAGCTGCTGGTCGGTAATAAAGCCGAGCTCGACGAGGTAGTCGCCGAGGCGTTTACGGGCCGAATTCAGATATCGGACGCCCATGTCAGTTCACTCCCCGCGTCATGGCGGACACGCAGAAGGCGGTATCGGAAATCTCGTCAACCGTGCATCCCCGGGACAGATCGCTCACGGGTTTGTCGAGTCCCCACAGCAGCGGACCGGCGATCCGGGCATTGCCGAAGCGTTGAACCAGTTTATAGCCGACATTGCCGGCCTCCAGGGTCGGAAACACAAAAACGTTGGCCCGGCCGGTGACCGAGGAATCGGTCGCATGTTTGATCTTCGCGACGTTCGAATCGATCGCGGCATCCAGTTGAAGCTCGCCGTCGACATCCATGTCCGGCTTCTCGCCGCGGATGATCTTCACGGCATCCCGGATGCGGTTCACGAGCTCGTGCTCCGCGCTCCCGCGGGTGGAGAACGACAACAACGCCACGCGCGGCACCTTGCCGGTGAAGAACCGGTAGGAATCAGCGGCGCCGATGGCGATCGTGGCCAGGGCGCGCGGAGATGGTTCCGGCATGACGGCGCAGTCGGCGAAAAGGAAAGGGGTGTTGTCGGCCGTCTGGAGCTTCTCCGTTTCGATGAGAAAGTGTCCGGCTACAAAACGCTGCCCGGCCTTCGGGCCGATGCACTGGATGGCCGCGCGAACGATGTCGGCGGTCGGGCGAAGCGAGCCGGCGATCATGCCGTCGGCCCGATGGTCGAGAAGCATGGCGATTCCCTGATAAAGCGGATCATTGAGCTGGCGGCGCGTCTCGTCGATCGTGGCGCCGCGCTTGCCTTGTCGATGCAGAAGAAGCTGCGCGTCTTTCTCCCGTTGAGAAGCGTCGGTGGGGAGGGCGATCAGGGAGGCGTCGGGGGCTTTCAGGCCGGCGTCGCGACAGGCGGCGAAAATCTGTTCAGGATCCCCCACGAGGATGGGTTTCGCCGTCTTGTCGGCGATGATCTTATCCACAGCCGCGATCACCCGCGGGTCGGTCGCGTCGGTAAAAACGATGCGAGGAATCGAACCGGTTCCGTGAGTGTCACGTCGCCAAAAAGGGCTGAAATTGGCCACGAGTGAAATGTATAGGGGAATGGATTCGATGTCAAGAGACGGAGCGATTTTACGCTCCGAATTTGGCTAGCGGAGCTTGGCTTCGAGGGCGGCCTGGACGGCCTTGGGCAAGAACGCGCTCAAATCGCCGTTGAGACGGGCGATCTGGCGCACGAGCGACGACGACAAATAAACGTATTTTTCGTCCGGCATGAGGAAAACGGTCTCGATTTCGGCCCCCAAATGACGATTCATGAGGGCCATCTGGTACTCATACTCGAAGTCAGAGATGGCGCGAAGCCCCCGAACGAGCGTCTGAACGCCCTTTTTCCGGGCGTAATCGATGAGAAGGCCGGAAAAAGGCTCCACCGTGACCCGCACGTCGAACTTGCTTGCCGTGATGACCTTATTGGCCAGGGCGATGCGCTCTGAAAGGGTGAAAATCGTGTCTTTAGTGGTGCTGTCCGCGACCGCGATGATGACCTCGTCGAAGAGGTCGGAGGCCCGGTGGAGAAGGTCCAGGTGGCCGTTGGTGATCGGGTCAAAAGTGCCCGGATAGATTGCCTTTCTGCCTTTGCGCATGAGTCTCTTTATCCTATTAACCGACCCGGCTCAACTGAATCTTGGACCCAAATCGTCGCATGAGGGCCCGGTTCAGCACGCCGTGTTCCTTCAGGGTGAGTGAGAAGTCCCCCCCGACCAAAGAGCGCGCTGCCTCGCGCGCCTGTGAGATCAGTAGACCGTCGTTAAGCAGGTCGCCGACGCGGAAAAACGGCACGCCATGCTGGGCTTCGCCGAGAATTTCCCCGGGTCCGCGTAACTTGAGGTCCTCTTCGGCCAGCCGAAACCCATCCGTGAGGGAGCAAAAGACGATCAGGCGGGCATTTTCCTGCTCCTCGGGCGCATCGGTGACAAGGACGCATTCGGACGCATGGGCGCCCCGACCCACGCGGCCCCGGAGTTGATGAAGCTGGGCGAGTCCGAAGCGTTCGGGGTTCATGATGGCAATGACCGTGGCGTTGGGAACGTCGATGCCGACCTCGATGACCGGCGTCGCCGCCAGGATCTGTATCTCGCCGGCGCGGAAGCGGTCCATGACGACCTTTTTTTCGTCCGCATCCATCTGCCCGTGGAGCAGGCCCACAGCCGCGTTGGGAAATCTTGCCTTGAGAACGTCGAACTCATGGGCGGCCGCTTTCACCGATTTCCCTTTTTTCGCCAGCAGGGACGATTCCTCGATGAGCGGAAACACCACGTAGGCCTGCCGGCCCTGGCCGAGCGCGGCGTCCACGCGCTCGAAGGCTGTGGCCGTGGATGCGAAGTACGTGCGGATCGGCGAGCGGCCCGCTGGAAGCTCGTCGATGACCGAGATGTCCAGGTCGCCGTAAAGCGTGGCGGCGAGCGTTCGCGGGATCGGCGTCGCCGTTAGAATCAGAACGTCCGGTTGGAGGCGCTCGATGAGCGCCTCTTCCACGAGGCCCGCGCGGCCCACCGACTTGTTCATGAGGCGCTCGCGCTGGCGAACGCCGAAACGGTGTTGTTCGTCGATGATGACCAGCCCCAGCTCCTTGAATTTCACTTCTTCGTTGAGCATGGCGTGCGTGCCGACCAGGAGATGGATGGAACCGTCCGCCAGCTTCTTCAGCGCCCCGGTCCGTTCGGCGCGGCTGGTGGACCGCGT